>Ga0315330_10001180_pt1 | contig 17391 bp, 8 predicted proteins | sample M140m34915metaG_FD_203453 | JGI IMG/M metagenome (GOLD analysis project Ga0315330, IMG submission 203453) | Ammonia-oxidizing marine archaeal communities from Monterey Bay, California, United States - M1 40m 34915 | ecosystem: Environmental > Aquatic > Marine > Intertidal zone | place: USA...
GCACCTCAACAGCAAAACAGGAAGTACATCGTGTACGTTTGATTCTCGTGTTTTGATAGTATTTGTTTTGGACGGTGATCCAGCAAGAAGCCAACGCTGAATCAGATTTTGTTCTTGCTTACTGAGGGAAGGTTCTCCTGCTGGTGGCATGTCACCGCTGTCGATTTGATGCCACAGTGCATTCTCATTCAAATCATTGGCAAGTAAATCGTCACCTGTCTCACCACCGCTGTAGATCCCTTGCATGCTGGAAAGATCAAGCTCTCCCTTTCGTTCGTTTTCGCGGTGGCATTTGCCACACTTTATTTCGAACAACGGCTTGATGTCCGTTTCGAAAAGAACTTCCGTCGACTCGTCATTTGCAACAAGAACCTCACCATGTGCAAGAAGAAGCATGGTGCAGCAGATTAACTGTGCGAAAATAAAACGGAACAGCATCGGAGGGCGTTGATTGAGGCAGGAGATGAACAGCGGAGGGGAAATTAGCATGGCTTGTGTAGGGCTGGAAATGCAACGGCGGTACGTTGCAAATCGGTCGATTCACACGCTGGTTTTACGGTGCAGTTCGTTGCCGGTAAGGTTTGGTGCCTAACGTCGACCACCCTCCTATTCTAAGAACCGGTTGGGAACAATACAAACTGAGCGGTCGATCGTGGGTCAGAATCAGGAAATCCTGCCGAGATAATCGGCTAAACGACTCTGTTTACCTGCGCCCCGTTCAACAATCGAGAGCTGTTGTGTTGCTCAGAAGCGGACTTATCCAAGTTGTTACCGATCGTTGAAAAACGGGTTGGCGGTGTCCTTGGGGAAACGATCCAAAATCATTTGCAATCGTTGTCGACGCCCAGGGGCGATTTTGTCCAGCGGGCTTACCTTTTGCTGCTGCATGGGGTCCTTCTGTAGATCATGAAAGCTACCATTGGTGTCGATCAAGTGTTGCCAGTCGCGGATCATTCGGGTCTCTCCCAGTTGTGAGTAGATCCAGCTCCGTTTTTGGTAGGGATCTCCGCTGCCTCTTAGGCTGGGGACAAACGACTTGCCATCGAGAACCAGGTGGTCAGGTGCCTGAAGGTCAGCAAGTTCCAGGAAGGTCGGGTAGATGTCACTAAAATCAATCAAGTCATGCGATACGCGTGCACCATCGACCATCCCTATCGCACGCACAATCAGTGGTACGTGTACTGCGCGATCGGAGAGTTTTTCGTTGGCTGGGGACGTGGATTCATTTTTAATTTTGTTGTCGATGGCTGGGCGGTTTTTGCCAGCGAGCACGATGACCGTTTTTTCACGTAGGCCGTTGGTGTCAACAGCTCTAATCAAATTTCCAACTAGTTGGTCAACACGTTTGATGCTGTCCGCATGCTGAGTTTCCTTGTCCGACGGAAGTTTGTTTACTTCACGCTGCGTTTTGCCCTGCGGTCCCCCGTCGAGCAATATTTGATAGTAAATGAAGAATGGTCGATCACGATTTTGTACTGTGAAGTCAATCAGATATGAGTTTACCCGCTCTGTTTCATGGTCAACTTTTTCACGTTTGCCGTTGATATGCAGTCGCGCATCCGCTTTGTGTCTGAGCGGGCGACTTTGTTCCGTGCCGAACTGATTCCACACGCAAGATTCATGGAAGCCGTGTTGCTGCAACGCATCAGGTTGTTGGACCAGATCATTGAGTTGCCAATGTCCTCCGATAACGGTCTGATAGCCGCCATCACGTAATTGTTTTGCAACTGTTGTGAATCGTTCCCCGTTAAACCCAACGCCTTCCTGCATTGCAATGTTGCGGTGTTCGGTCCAGCCGTGCCGAAATGGGTATTGCCCAGTAAGGAGCGTGACTCGGGTCGGTGTGCAGGCTGGCATGCTCCAAGCGGTTTCATAACGGACACCGTTATTGGCCAGTTGGTCAATATTGGGAGTCGCCTGCTTGGCTCCGTAGCACGAGACAGAATCTCGGCTTAGGCCATCAATTAGAATCAGGATGATATTGGGAGGTTCAGCAGACTGGCTAACCGTGCCGCCCAGGGCAGCGAACAGGCTAACGTAAATGAAGGTGGTCAGGAATCTCATTTTGATTGGAACGCCTCGCTGGTGACGACTTGGTGTATCAGGTCACGTAATCCAAGCTCTTCCTTCTGGATCGTTTCGGTGATGCGATCAACATCGTCTCGGTCCGTAAAGCTCAAGCGGCGACCCAACGCGTACACCAGCAGCTTTTCTGTCAGGCACTGTTCGAACTTTTCAGGGTGCTGTTTCAGAATGCTCTTGATACCTTCAGGCCCCTTGATGACGGCGCCATTGGCAAGTTCAGCTGTCGCGTCAATTGGCAGGTGTTTCGTGTAGCGGTCACGCCATTGTCCCACGTGGTCATAGTGTTCCATTGCTAAGCCAATGGGGTCAATTTTTCGGTGGCATTCGTAGCATGTTGGGTTGTTTCGGTGTTTCTCCATCAACTGCCGAATGGTGGAAACTCCTCGGGTGTCGGGCTCAAGTGGTTCGATGTCGGGAGGCGGGGGACTGGGGGGGGTGCCAAGAAGATTTTCTAACACCCACACGCCTCGAATAACGGGCTGGGATTCCACGCCATTGGAGGTGGCGGTCAGGATACTGGCCTGTCCCAGTAGTCCACCACGATGGCTATCCGCGGAAAGATGCACTTTCCGAAATCTATCCTCTGGTGGCACAGGTAATCCGTAATGTCGAGCCAAGGCTGGATTCAAAAAGGTGTAATCCGAGTCAATGAAATCTGATAAGCGACGGTTCCCCTCAAGGATATGGCGAAAGAAAAGGTGGGTCTCCTGACGCATCGCATCTTCAAGGTTGTCTTCGTAATAGGTACGGTTGGTTTCCGGGTCAGGTGGCATTTCACCCAGCTTTCTCAGCCCTAGCCATTGGCCAACGAAGTTTTCAACCAATGCACTGGCGCGGTCATCCGACAGCATCCGTTCGACCTGTTGTCTGAGTACATCAGGATTTTTCAGCTCACTACGATCAGCCACGACTCGCAATTCACGATCCGGCATTGAACTCCAGAGAAAATATGACAGACGTGTGGCAAGCTCATGGTCAGTGACGCGGTTTGAGGCATTCGGCTTCGACTGTGTTTCGGCCAGATAGAGAAAGTTAGGGGAAGTCAGGATTGCTCGAGTTCCCAGTTTGGCAGCTTCCCAGAAATCACCTTGAGCCTCAAGTCGTTGGTGAGCCAGCTGGAGGAAAGGGGCTAACTCTCCACGATTAACGGGGCGGCGGTAAGCGGCGTTAGCAAGCCTTAGCAAGGATTCATCGAGGTAGTCTGCGCCCGGTGTTGGGGGTGGGTTGGGGAAGAACTTGGCAAAACCCGGTTGTGGCCACGAGTTGTAATACGGCCCTTGGATTTCGAGGTCGTGTACATGTAACTCCGGTCCCGAACCCAAGTACATTTCGGGCGGGTTACGAATCGGGTACAACGCATCCTTGTTGTATTTGGGAAGAACCTTTCGAAGGATGCGTTTGAACGAACCGTTGGGGCCATTAGCCCAATGAATATGAAAGGTAAATCCTTTCTCAAGCCATACCCTGTGTTCAATCTCGACCACTTCATTGTCGGGAATGACGTAGTCGGCAATGATTCTGTGAGCCGTGCCACCCAGGGATTGTGAATCAATCGAAATTGACAAACGCATGGGTTCGGACGAGTCGTAGCGTAGATCCTCGTCGCTGTAGCGGGACACGCGGCGAATGGCCTGAGCCGAAAGGCGTATCACATATTCTCCGTCGGCGGGGACTCCCTTGCGTTTGTCCAGTTGCCGTAGCCCGAGGGGTTGGCGAAACTTGATGAACATTCGCCCCGCATCTTTTCGAGCTTCTTTGTCGTTGTTCGGGGAATCGATGCGGACGCCATTGAGTGTGACGGGGGCTTCTTTCGACCTTGGGGCCTCGTTCGAATCGTAGTGGATCATTGCCGGGCGGGGCCCTGGCCGAATCACCTTGTCTGCGACCTGTCGCGCAGCGTGCAGGTAATTTCGAAGTAGATAGTCAGAGGTGACGAGTCCCTCGCCTACATTGTCAAAACCATCCGTGATGTCGTCGGTCGGAAAAGTGGCCGTTGGATCAAAGTCGACCATCGGTAATTGAAAAAGGTCACGGATCGTGTTTCGATATTCGTTTCGATTGAGTCGTCTTAAGATGACTTTCCCGGCATTGCCTCTCAAGGCTATCTTTGCTTCTGTTATCATTCCCGTGAGCAAGGAAACAATTTGCTTGACTTCTTCTTGCTGTGGTTGTCTCGCTTCTTCAGGTGGCATCGCTGCCAAGTTAAGTTGATCAAGGATTTCCTGAAGCAGTTCTGCCTGCTGCATCAACGCGTCTGTCTTGCCGTTTTCTACGCTGTTGGTTAACGATCCTGTCACCAATCGGTCAAATCGCCGGTCCGCCTTTTGGACCTTCGCGCCATGACAGTCTGCGCAGTACTTGCCCAGAAAAGACGGTAATGCGGAGGGCGAGACTTCTGCTGCGGTGACCGGTGTCATCAAGAGCAAAGTCAAGCCACACAAAAAGATGTTTCTCATGTCAGTAAGTGATTGAGGTTGCTGCCGCTGTTCGAGAATTGTTCCTGTTCGATACCAAGTTGTTGGAGAATCGACACGAACAAGTCGCCTAGAGGACGTCCATCGCGATTGTGACGCTCAAAACGATGATGGTTTCCGTGCTGGAAGCCACCACCGGCCAATAGCACGGGAAGGTTACGGCTAGAGTGCGAACTTGCATTCCCCATTCCACTACCAAACAGGACCGCGGTTGAATCCAGTAGAGGTCGGCCTGTGCTGTCCAGGGTCTCTTTTAATTTGCTCAGGAACGTGGCGAATTGACTGGCGTAGAAACGTTCAATGATGGAAAGTTCTTTCAACAGTTCCGGGCGTTTGCCATGGTGGGTAAGTGAATGGTACCCCAGTGTGATCCCGTCGAATGGAAACAGACGGTTTCCTCCGGGATGGCCGAAACAAATCACATTGGTCGAATTGGTCTGCAAGGCCAGTACTATCAGGTCGTACATGACCGACGTGTTGTACGGATACTGAAGGTCAATAATCGCGTCGTCGTCGTCACGGCCACGGATCACATCGTCCTTGATGGTTGGTTTGCGAACGTCAATCCATTCGGCCTGACGATTCAGTTTTCGTTCGACTTCACGAATTGACGTGAAGTACTGATCCAGTTTCTGCTGGTCTGCCTGCGCTAAACGAACTCGCAAACTCTTAGCGTCCTTGCGGACTACATCAAGGATGCTCGTGTCCTCATTCAGGAACTTACGTGTCTGCTGTTTGGACTTGACCGCATCGTCGACGAATAAGTTGGTAAAGACGCGGACAGGATCGGGCTGAGTTGGCAACCGAATGCCCGCTCGGGACCATGAAAAACCTCCTGATCCCAGCAGCATGGATGGGAAACGCGTGTTCTGCCCTAGGTGCTCCGCAAGTAACTGATCCAGCGACAGAAGGCGTTGAGGATTTTCCTTGGTGCTCTTCATCTCAACACCATTCAAAAACGTGTTGGAGCAACCGTGGCCCCCACCGACGCCCGGGTGATCAAGGTTGGTGAAAAGACTGATGGTGTCGCGATGGGACTGTAATGATTCGAGCAATGGTGGCATCGTGTACTCACTGCCCGTTTCAGTCGGGAAGAAGCCACCAGGGTTCATGCCGTAGTTGGGCGAAACGCACACGAATCGCTTTATCGCGTCATTTGATGTTGGTTCAGACTCTGCTCGCAAGGACGCGAAGCTTGGTAACGCGATTGCAACGCCGAGGCCACGCAAGACGTCACGTCTGGGAAGACCGGTCATCGAAAAGCCTTGTTGGGGAAGTTGAACGTGTTTAACGTTGTTGGAAGATATTGCTGTTTACAACACCAGTGATCAGATCTCGCAGCCCATAACCTTGCTTTGCACAATCTGCTGCGATCTGCTTGATTTCAGCATCATCTCGAAACGTCAGCTCTCGTCCGGTTGCATAGGAAAGCAGTTTGGCTGTGAGGGCTTCGGTGAATCTGTCTTTGCGGGCAAGCAACAGCTTTTTGAAATCTTTTTCGTTTTGAAATGTTTCGCCGGAAACCAGGTTTCCAGAACCGTCTACTGGCGGACTGCGGGCTGCTCGCGACTTATAGTGCGAACGGTAACCACCAATCGGGTCGTAAAATTCCAATGCGAAACCAGCAGGATCGATTCGGTTGTGACAATCTGCACATGCTGCCACGTTACGGTGCTTTTTTAGTTGCTCCCGTATGGTCACTGCTCCACGTGTGTCCGGTTCCAGTGGTTCCACGTCAGGCGGTGGCGGGGAAGGAGGATTCCCCAGGATGTTTTCCATGACCCAGACGCCACGGACTACAGGTGATGTTTCAATTCCATTGGCTGTTAGTGTCAATACACTTCCTTGCCCCAGAAGTCCGCCTCGATGGTGTTTTGGTTTGAAGCGGACTTTGCGAAATTCTTCTCCGGTCACGCCTTCAACGCCGTAGTGTTGTGCCAAGGCACCGTTAAGAAAACTGTAGTCGCTGTCGAGCAGGTTCAGGATTGATCCGTTTTCTCTCATCAGGTCTGCGAAGAAGAGTCGCGTTTCTTGTTTGAAGAAAACTTCCAAACGATCTTTGTAATACGCCGCATACGCTTTTGGATCAGGTGGCATCGCACCCAGAGTATCGATTCGCAGCCAGTGATCCGTGAAGTGTTCGATGAATGCTTCAGCCTTGGGACTGGCTAACATCCGTTGGGTTTCCACCGTTAGTTCGTTCCCCGTCAGGTTTCCAGCAATCGCTTTCGCAGCAAGGGTTTCATCTGGCATCGAACTCCATAGGAAGTAAGACAATCTTGCTGCCAACTCATGAGGGGCCAACGAGGAGCCAAGTTGCTCGTTGCCTTCATCGAGATAGAGGAAGCGAGGTGATGACAGGATCGCGGTCAGTCCCAGTTTAATTGCTCTTTCAGGTTTGTTGCCAAGAGCTATTCGGTCACGAATGAATTGCACATAATGTTTGACATCCTCAAACTCAACGGGCTGTCGAAAGGCACGGGTTGCGAATCTCAGAACAAGTTCGTTAAGGTCAATCTGACTGGCATCCATCTGATCCCCGAACAACAGTCGGTGACTCGTTGGTGGCCAGTGTTCGTGAATCGGTCCACTGATATCCATGTTCCAGACACGAACACGGGGGCCACGATAGCGTTCAGACAATACTGGGTTATTTTCATTGCGTTCCAGTTCCTGCACCAATGTCTGGGCTGACAGGTCGCCAAGTTTGGCTGCGTCTCGTTGGGTTGCAGTGGCGCGGATGACTTCTGGGTGGTGCTTCTCAGCAACTCGGCGAATATTTCCTTTTGAGCTGATTCCGTTGGTCCAGCTTACAAACGGAACTGCACCTTTGCGTAACCAGACCTTGGTTGAGAAGACTGTGGGTTTACCATCCGGTAAGTCCCATACCTCTGTCAGGCGACGCTGGTCAGCCGCATTTTTGTTTAAGAGTCTGGCCTCAGGAGCAATCCACAACGCGAGTTTCAGTGGTTCTTCCTGGTAACGCTCAAATTCTGCATGCTCATAGCCATGGTTGAGACGGTTGGCCGCGGCAGCCTTGATGTTGATTTGATACCAGCCATCAGCCGGGACACCACCTTGGCGGACAAATTGCGTTACGAAGTTTGGGTGGCGTTCCGATGGTTGACCATGCCCAATTTCAACGTAGTCTCCCTGTTTTATCTCGTCTGCTGGGGATTCAGCAGGAATGATTAGCCGCCAGGTGACGGGGGCGCGTTGGTATGCAAGTACTCCGTTGAAATCTTTGCCCGTGTAGGACCAGCTTGTTGTCTCAGGACTCGGACGGTCAAAGTAGCAGGCTTGATCCAAATATGCTTCAGCGACTTCTAAGTAGCGTTGCAACTGGTAGTCCGACAATGTCAGTGTTTCACCGTTGTTGTCAAATCCATGGCTCTTGGCATCCGGTGGGAAATCTCCGGTGGGATCAAAGGACTCGATGTCAACGCCCAGTAGGTCGCGGATCGTACGGACATACTCAAATCGGTTGAGCCGACGTAATATCGTGGTGGATGATTTCTTGGCGTTGTTCGTCAAATCCAGATAGCTCGTGATCCACGCGATTACATTGCTAGTTTGCTGAGCGGAAGGCTTGGGGATACCTTGCGCTCGAGGCGGCATTTCACCACGATTCATCGCGTCCAATGCTTCTTCAAGCAGGTCTTTCGCATCTTCATCCAATGCCTGATCGGTAGAGAACTGGTCAAGGCGTCGGTCTGCTTTCTGCTTTTCTTCCCCGTGGCACTGGTGGCAATGCTGTTTGAAATAAGTCTGAACATGCAGTGGTAACCCACCCGTCGCAGAAGCGGTGATCTCGTCGGGTGCTGCATGAGTGGTTTGGTACTGTACAGGCCCCAGCAGAACGAGAGCCAGCGACAACGCAACGAACGGGAGCATCGCCGTGTTGGAACCCCGGGGGGAAGGTTCAGTTTGGTTGGTTCGAGGTGTGGTGGCTAGGGAATTGTAAAGCTTGTTCATGCCCGCACCTCCAAGCCTGGCAGGGTGCCACTTGCCGTACCAAAGTGATCGGTATCAACACCAAAGCGTTGCAGCATTGATACAAACAGGCGGCCAGCTGGCGTCGCAGTCTTCTGGTTTTCGTCTTGGAAGTACGATTTGTGTTCACCATGTTGGAATCCACCGCCTGCCAGAATCAAAGGCAGGTTCTTGTTCGAGTGCGCGCTGGCGTTGCCCATGCCCGAACCAAACAGAATCATACTGTTGTCCAGCAACGTTTTCCCATTCCCTTCCGGCACGGACTTAAGCTTATCTAAAAAGCGGGCGAGTTGAGCAGTGTGAAATTGTTCAATCACGGACAATTCAGTGATGTACTGGGGTACTTTGCCGTGGTGAGTCAGTTGGTGATAACCGCGGCTAATATCAAAGCCTCCATAATTGGCTCCGATGTCAGCCAGTCCCAATGTGATCACCCGGGTGGAGTCCGTTTCCAATGCAAGCGCCATCAAATCGTAGTACAGAGGAACTCGTTCGATGAAATCGAGGGTGTTGGCACCCCCCGGTATTCCATAGTTCACGTTGGGCTTTGGTTTCGTTAACCATTCGCCCGATTGTGCGAGGCGTTTTTCAACTTCGCGAACAGAAGTGAAATAACGGTCAAGTTTAGATTTGTCCTGTGCGCCGATTTTGCGTTGCAGATATTTGGCATCAGTCTTCACGAGATCGAGGATGCTGGTTCGCGCGGCCTGTTTCGCTTGAGTGGTTTTTTGAAGCTTTGGGTCTACTTTCTGGAACAGTAAATTGTATAAGAGGTCCACTTTGGAAATGGGCGGCAGAGATACTCCAGAGGCGTTCCAGGATATCTGGTTATTAGGGTCGTTGCCGCTGGCGATTTGCAGGGATGGGTACCGCGTCTCGGAACCGACAAGCTGAGCTGCTTTTTGGTCAACCGAAATGTTTGCTTCCGGCATGTTTCTAGAGTTTTTTGATAGAACCCCCGAAAGGTAAGCGTGAACTCCGCCGTGCCCGCCTTGTGCCTCGGTGCCATGGTCAAGTCCAGAGAATACCGTGAAGTCATCGCGTAATTTCTCTAACGGTTCGAGACGTTCAGTGAGTTCGTAGTTTTTCCCTGTGGTTGTCGGGAAGAATAGCTGGGGGACGAAGCCGAAATTCAATCCCACACAAACCATGCGTGTCGCAGTTGCATCCGTTGGGGCAGCCATTAACTCCAGGGATGGCAACGCCATCGTTGCTCCGCTGACACCTCGCAAAAATGCTCGTCGTCTCATTGTATTCTCTGTTATCTGTTTGGTTTCTGCTCTGTTTCTTCGACAATCACTCGAATCTGATCAACTGCAGATCCTGCTGACAGGTCAAGAGATAGTGTGCGTCGATCATCACTCAAAATTACTGCATCACGTTTTATTCCCAGGTTATCTTCTTTACGTGTGGGCTCGATCCCACGTCGCGCGGTTTTGTATTGGCCGTCAGGATGGCCGAGTAGAGTGTCCGTATTGGTCAGTCGCGAGGTGCTCGCTATCAAACCGATAACTGGTTTGTCGAAGGTGATTTGCCCTGTCACGCGAGGCTTGTTTTCTGAGTTTCGTTCTCTCGTTCCAAGTGGATCCAGTTGCAACAGATAACTTCGGACGGTGGTTCCTGCGGCAATTTTCTGATCGTTATGGCGATGAATTCGCTGGTACAGTCCCGGTGATGTCAGATCAACTGGGATTTCGGAATCCAATGTGATTCCCTGGCGTTCGGCAAATACGACAATGTGTTCGTTGTCCTCGTACCTGCCGGGCACAAATTCTGGGCCCGGTGAAACAAACTTCATCAAGCCAGTCGCTTGGAGAACACCCGAGGTGACTGGCCAGCCATCTTTGAAACGATTTGTTTCATACAGGACAGATTCGATTTTTCCATCCAAAGGTGTGGAACGTACAGCGTTGCCTGCGTGAAGAAGACGCCCCTTGGTATTTGATTTCTCGCCGATAACGCTGACTTCTACTTCGCCTTCAAAAACACAGACATCCGTTTCGCCATCGACTCCGACAGCGAGGCCAAATGCAGTTCCCAAATCGACCACATCGATGGTCGGAGTTTCAATTTCAAAACCAATTGCAGTCCCTGGGACATGGACTGTCAAAACACCTTGGTGCAGACGAGTTCGATCAGCAGAAAGGATTTCAAACTTTGCTGGTCCTTGTAATGTGACCGTGGCTCCGTTGGAAAAGTCCAAGCGAGCAATACCAACCTCTAGTTGCACTACGCCATCACCTATCGCATCACCGGTCTCGCGTGAACCTGATAGCCATCCTGCATTTTGTTGGTAAGCGATCCTGGCAATGCGTGGGCTGCTTGCGTCTGTTTGCTGGGGCGGTGACGTGGCTTCAGGAATTGACAAAAATGCTAACAAAAAGATTGCTGCGGTTGCCATTGCCAAAATGAACCACTTTTTTGGAGGCCCGTCGGTATTGGTTGTCGAAACTACCGTGCTTGCACTATTCGAAAAAGTTTGGGCCTGTCTTTGTGTGTCAGACTCGGTTTCACCTGACTGCGAATTCAAGTCACGAAAGTGAGCCATCGCTTCCTGCTGGACATTACGGCGTTGAAGCGAGCGACGGAGATCAGTGTGTAACTCGGCTCGGGCTGCCAACAGGTGCAGGTTTTGGTTCTCTTGTAACCATTGCTCAAACTGGGAAGCGTCCTCGGGTCCCAGTCCGCTGTTGAGATACTGATCTAAGTTTTCTTGTTGGTTTGTCATCTTGCCTCATCCATGGCAAGGCGTTTTTGAACGCACGCGGCCAAGCGGTCTCGTAAGCGGGTCAACGTGACGCGGATGGAAGCAGAGGTAGAACCCAATGATTTTGCAATTCTGTCGGAATGAGCGTTCTCCACGTATCGGAGATCCAGCAGCTTCCTCGAACGTTCCGGTAGGCTGTCCAGGCAGTGTTCGAGAGCTTCTCGCCGCTCGTTGCGCCCTGCGTCTCGACTTGCAATGACCTCGCCAAGGCGAATTAGCAAGTCATCGGAGAAAACCAAACGATCACGACCGCTTTGGCGGTAGAAGTCGATGACACGTGATTTTGTGATCCAAAGTGCCCAGCCGAGAAAAGGTCTCTCCGGATCGTATTGGTCGAATCGACGAGCAGTTTCCTGGGCGACCTGTTGCACCAGGTCTTCAGCGTCATGGAAACTCGAGATCACCGCAAATACATAGGCTGATACCGAGGGCTCAGCAGCCATCCAGTACTGCGTGAAGGCCTCACGGCGGGCATTTTCGGACTCATCTCGTTTCGTGCTTCGTTTTTCCATTCTGACAGTATGCCGTCAGTAGTTTGAATTCGTTAACAAGATTTAGGACAGGAAAGACAAGATTTTAGCGACAGAAGGAAAAATAAGCTCAAACCCCCCGATGGTGGACTGATTTCCGTGTGAGATTGTGGGCTGGCACCATGCTGCAAACTTCGCAAACAGCCGCGAGGATCGGAGGTATTAGGCAGACGGTGCGAAGTTGGTCACGCCAAGCGAGCGAGGTCCCAGAAGGAACCTCCAGAGACGACGCAACTGGCAAGCTGCCAGCAACATGGCCCACACAGCACACCCAGGGTGCCTTGCGATAAAAGTGGCGGCAGCACTGATTGCTTTTCGGGTTAGTTTTTGCTGTGCGGCACTCGGCTAAAGGTCGGTGAAGCACTGCCGAAGATGGCGATGCCTCCTTCGGGGACGCTACTCCGCTATTTCTCGCCGGAAACGGCACCTGCCACGTTCTCGATGTGGTCTCTGACTCGGCTGAACGCGTTAAGCACAGCAAGGTAAGCAACACTTGCCTGCGGCGAAATGGTTCCCGCTGACAAGTCCGAAAGATGTTCGCGCCTGAGTTGCTTGATCTGTTTTCGGAGCCGTTTCGAGACACTCTCTGTCTTGGTGACAACACCCGGGTCGTTCGCGGCGAGCGCTTGGTTGACCAGGTCGAGGTACTCCGTTGACATTTTATTAAGGACCTTGATGCCCGCTCGTTGCGTCGTTGTGAAACGCTCACCATCGCGCCGTAATCGGACATCAAACTTGTGGATGTTGACGATGTAGTCACTAATCGACTCATACTCGTCAGCCATCCGGAACTGTTGTCGGGCCTCAACTGCCACCGAATGTGGAATGTCATTCGATAACAAGCTCGTTACATGTTTTGCGATTTCATCCTGAACTGCGTCAAGCACCTGCTCGCGATGCATGAGTTTGTCTGCGAGTTTCTTGTCGATTTCATCCTGTTCATAAAGCTCCTCGATCCACGTCAACATCTTTTCGCACCCAGCCGACATCTTTTCGATCTCTTTGCGTGATTGCTCGATGGCCAACAGTGGGGTTTCAAGCAGTCTCATATCCAGATCGGTCAGGCTTGGCTTCTCTTTGAAATCCTTCGAAGGTACCAACCGTTCCAGTAGTCGGACAAAGAGAGGCAGAAAAGGAAGGAACATAAGGGTGTTGACGATGTTGAAAATCGAGTGAGTGAGGGCAATCGCCGCCGTCATGTGGGTGTAAGTTTCTTTTCCATCGATCAACACCATGTCAGAAACACTGTAGCTCGGATTTCCGAGGATGAATTCGATGTAGGCCAGAACTCCCTGGATGAATTCGATGTACCAAGCGAAGATCAACGTGATCCAGAAGACACCGATCAGGTTGAATATCATGTGAAAGTAGGCAGCCCGTTTAGCATTGGTCGTTGCCCCCAGCGAGGCAAGCAAAGCCGTGATGGTCGTGCCGATGTTTTCACCCAATACCAAGGCCGCGGCGGTCTCATATCCGATCACTCCTTGCGTGGCCAGCGAAATCGTGATGCCGAGTGTTGCCGAGGAAGACTGCACCAGCGTCGTGAGTAGACAACCGGCCAACGCGCACTTGAGAACACCCAGGTAGTTGTCAGCCGTGAAGTATTTGAACGAACTTTCAAACTGCGGCGTTTCTTTGATGATGGCACAAGCGTCCTTCATCAACTCGAGGCCAAAGAAAACCATGCCCATGCCCATGATGGCCATCGCCCAGTAACGCCAACGCTCACTTTTTGAAAACAGAAAGAAGAAGGCTGCGATCCCCAGCAGTGGCAAACCGTACTTGCCAATCTTCAACACCAGAATCCAGCCCGTGATGGTGGTTCCGATGTTGGCACCCATGATCACGCCAATCGCCTGCGAGAGTTCCATCACGCTACTGTTGACGAAGCCCACGACCATGACCGTTGTGACGGAACTCGACTGAACAACGCAGGTAACTATGATTCCAACAATCGTGGCAAAAAAACGATTGTTGGTGACGACCCCTATCAAGCGTCGCAGGCTCGCGCCAGCAACCGCTTGCATACCATCAGACATGTGCTTCATGCCGAGGAGGAAAATGCCCAGTCCGCCCATGAGGCCGAACAATAAATTCATCAGTGCGTTGAGTTCCAAGTTGCCACCGTACAGATTGCAAGAGTTCTTCGCGGTGGCCTCACGGGCTCGCGAAGTGATTTGGGGATAAATTCAGACGCTAGGGGTCATTCCTCTAAAGCATTTGGTAGCAAATCCAGAGGAGATGAAAAACACCCCCTTGTTGCAATTTGTGAGTTTGTAGTTGGGGAATAGCCGGTGCCGCACGTGGGTAGGTGTCTTTACCCCGCTTTTTTGTTGGAAAACATCGTCTCAGTCAATCGGGTTTTTAAGTAGAAAATTCATCTGATTTGTAGGTTTGATAGGGAATTGGGATGTGAATTTGTAGCGGTCGTCATTGCCCGCTAGAAGTGACCAGTGTTGCCTGGCATTACCTTTCGGGCACTTTCGATGAATTGGCAGGCGGCGACCGAGATGAATTGGCAGCGGCGACCGAGATAAATGGCAGGCGGCGACCGAGATTACGGAGTGATGTGAACGTTTTTCTACCTGTCTGGACCTTCAAGGGGGCTTTGAGTGGATCCTTGGCTCCCCTGCCACCCGGGTCAATCGGCTTGATTCTGCGATCCTCCGGTTCTCGTGTACCGCGTTCATCCTCGATTTGTCCGGCAGGAAGGCCGGTCCCGAAACGACTGCCTGCTTCAGAATCGCACAAAGCCCACAGGAGTGTAGAGAGACTAACCCGCTGATCTGGGCTTCATGTACCCGCTGATGCACCTCGTCACGCGTCTTGTGTAACGGTCGGAATCGTTGCCTCATCTTTGATGAGGTTGCCGGTATCGCTGCGTAACAACCATTGGCAAAAACCTTGCCGACTGACGGTTCAGGCGTTCTAGTTGTTTTCAGTCGGAGGTGCTCGGCAATTTTTCGCTTTTGATCAGGACAGTGTCGTGAAAAAGAAACTCGGTCTTGTGTTGTGTTTCAGCCTGCTTGTCTGTGGCTGGATCGATCGTTCGCGTCGGCGAAGCGACTTGCCGGGACCTGGAACGGTTGGAGCTGCCAGTGCCGCGACCAACCCAAGACAGCAGGTAGGACATCCAACTTTTGTGAGTCCGCATGCATCGCCTATCAGGTTGCTGAATCGGCTTGTGTTTGTTGTCAACACACCATCGGACACTGTCGATGTTATCGATGCTGATACACGCGCAGTCACCACGCGAATCAATGTAGGCATTGATCCTGTGAGCCTAGCTGTTCGCCCAGATGGAAAGGAACTGTGGGTTTCAAATCATGTGTCTGATTCGGTGAGTGTGATTGACACTGACGCCACGAGTCCAACATTTCTGCAGGTGGTCGGTACCGTTCAGGATTTCAACCCGGAAACGCGGGCAACGAATTTTGACGAGCCTGTGGGGATTGCATTTGCCAGCAACGAGAAGGCGTATGTGGCGTTGTCATCTGAAAACCAGATCGCCATTGTTGACGTTGCAGATCGCGAGGTGATGGGGCACTTGAGGATAACCGCACAAGATCCTCGGCAGATTGTCGTTCGCAATGGCTTGCTGTATGTGATTCCCTTTGAGTCCAATAACAAAACCCAGTTGTCTGGAGGCACTGGTGAACTCGATGGTGATCTCGTGACGTTCAATGCTCATGAGCACGCAATAGCGAACAACAATGTGCTATCGCTTGGGGCAGTGGTCGACGTTATCAAACATCCGAAAGTACCGGATCGTGATTTGTATGTTTTTGATACTGAATCTGACCGTTTGGTGGAAACGGTGGATTCACTCGGTACGCTTCTTTATGGCATGACGGTTGATTCCAAAGGACGCGTTTACATTGCACAAACCGATGCTCGAAACGAAGTGAATGGCCGAGCAGGTACCAAAAAACATGGGCTTGCTGAACTTGAAAATCGAGCATTTCTAAACCGCATCACGAGTGTTCTGCCTCGCACGAATGAGATCGCTGGTGCAGGGCAACTTGAAGCAGACATCAACTTCATGGAGTTGGAGCCGCTGCCTCCTGAACATCCCGAGCCGGAGGATGCACTTGCAACACCGTTTGCGATTGAGGTGAGCGACGATGACGCAACACTTTTTGTGTCCGCCGCGGGTTCGGACCAGTTCTTTACTGTGGATGTGGCGAATGGCCACGTACTTGGCCGTGTTGAAGTTGATGCAGTGCCTAGGGGAATCGCATTGCAGAACGATGCCAGCGGGACAGCGGATGCGGCGTGGACGCTGAATGCTGTTGCTAACACGGTTTCGTTCTTGGATGTGTCAGATCCCGCCATGCCGACAGTTGTTGAAACAATTGCTTTGGAAGACCCCACACATCCAGCGGTCAAGCGTGGAAGGATCGCGTTCAACACGGCGGCTGCTTCGACGACAAAGACGTTTGCGTGTGCCAGTTGTCATCCAGACGGTCATACAGACCAATTGCTGTGGGTATTGAAGACACCTGTGGTGACAGGTGGTGATCAAATCATGCCGCGATCCACCATGCCGATCCGCGGTTTGAGGGACACCGCACCGTATCATTGGGATGGAATTCCGGGTGATCCTTATGGGGGAAACAATAGCGCCAACATTCATGGATCGGATCCTCCCAACAGCAAGCGGGATGATCCGTCCAGTACCACGAGGCATCTGATTGACGGAGGAATCGCCAGCACCATGAGTAGGGTCGGTGATACGACCGTCAATGATGAGGGCAAGTCAGGAGCGCTGAGTGCTGCTGAACGTGATGACATGGCAAGATTTCTGCTCAGCGTCCCTTATCCACCAGCGCAAAAGCGGGCGTACAGCAATGTTGTTTCTGATCGGGCACAGAAAGGTTTCAAGCTCTTTCACATCGATGGTGATTACGACGGAAAACCGAGGCCAAATGTTTGCGGCAACTGTCACAGGATGCCGTTTTTGGTCAGCACCAATACGCCGGGCACTGGGATGGATGCGCCGACCTGGCGAGGAGCCTATGATCGATTCTTGATTCTGCCGCAGGGGCGACTCAACATCATCGATTTTGACTTTTATCGTGCCATTGCAGAGCAGGGTATCCCGGAACGGAGGATGTGGCAGTTTTCGTGGGGCGGGCGTCGACGTTTTGATCCCATCTGGGACATGGTGCTGGAAGGAAGCACCGGTTTCTCTGGAGCATTCGCACGTCAAGTCACCTTGAACCGCAAGACAGCGAACCAGGAACTCACCGGCGATTTGCTGGACTCACTCGAACAATCAGCCGCAGAGGGCGGCACCGTCCTGCAGGCTGAAGGGGTCCTGATCGATTCAGACCAAACGGTGACTCCGATCAAACTGCAGTACAGTTCGGATTTATCCAACGGTAATGCGGTTTATGAAAGCAGCTTGGGTGATGCAGACCGGTATCACTTCCAGAGAACACAGCTTGTTCGGTTGGCTGAGGCTGGAAAGTTTGTGGGCACGTTTTCTGCAAGGCATGGCGTCAAGGCCGACCTTGAAACGCCGCAGCCAGCTTTATGG
>Ga0315330_10001184_pt1 | contig 17370 bp, 13 predicted proteins | sample M140m34915metaG_FD_203453 | JGI IMG/M metagenome (GOLD analysis project Ga0315330, IMG submission 203453) | Ammonia-oxidizing marine archaeal communities from Monterey Bay, California, United States - M1 40m 34915 | ecosystem: Environmental > Aquatic > Marine > Intertidal zone | place: USA...
AAACTGATATTAAAATAGAGCTTCCAGATGGAACAGTGATTAATGGTCAAGATGAACATTCTAAAGTTCTTGAATCATTTTTTGCTAATAATGTGACTTGGAAACCATATTGGATATTACCATACAACTCTGTTAAAGCTCAAGAAACATGGGTAATTGCAGGTTTTGCATTAACATCTAATGTAGATGGAGAAGAAAATGTAATATTACATATGGGAGATATACAACTAAAAGATGGTTTAGTTAGTAGAATCATTGTCTATGAAAATCAAAGGCCAAAAAAAGGATAACAAGAAAGAGTTTAAAATCTAAATTACAATTATGAATGAAACTATAGGAAACTAGTTATTAACAAATAGTCTATATTTATTAATGTTTTCAGCTACATGAAACTAAAAGAAAGGTGAGTTACTTTCCAATACAAAATTGACTAAATATAGCTCCTAATATATCTTGGTCATTATCAATTTTACCTGTTATTGATCCAATAAAATGAATAGCTTCCTTAAGGTCAATACTTAATAAATCTCCAGGTAAACCTTTATCTAGTGCATCTTGAATTGAATTAATTGAAGTTAGGGCCGAATTCAATGCATCATAATGACGAGTATTGTGTATCACTATACTTGTGTCATTTTTCATTTTATTTACACTATCAACTAGCAAATTTTGAAGTGTTATAAGGTTTTTTGGATTCCTTGTAGATATACCAAATTGAATAGTATCAATGTTTTGATTAAGTTCAGATGAGATTTTTGATGCTATTGGTTTACTAAATTCATTGTTATGTTTATCAATTTTATTTTCAACCACAAGAAGTTGTAATTCTTCATGATGCAATTCTTGGATTTCCCTTGCAATTTCTGAAGGGTTAGAATCACGCTCATAGAGGTAAATTAGTATTGAAGCCTGATTTACTTTTTCTCTAGTTTTTTTAATGCCGATAGATTCAATCTCATCTTTTGTTTCTCTAAGACCTGCAGTATCTATAAAACGAAATAAGATGCCATTTAATACTAGCGTATCTTCAATGCTGTCCCTTGTTGTTCCAGGTATATTAGAGACTATTGCCTTTTCATCATTAAACAATGCATTTAATAATGAAGACTTGCCCACATTTGGTTTGCCAGCTATAGCAACTGGAACCCCTTTTTTTAAAACATTTCCATAATTAAAAGAATTTTTTAGGTCACGGATATCTTTATAAAGTTGGTTTAGTAAAGATTTTAATCTGTCAATGTTAGCGAACTCCACTTCTTCTTGACTAAAGTCAAGCTCGAGTTCAATTAGGGCTTTAAATTCAATTAACTCTTGGCGTAATTCCTCCATTTTTTTAGAAAAACCACCTCTCATCTGCTGCAATGCAAGCTTATGAGCCGATGCACTTTCTGCAGCTATAATATCTGCTACAGCTTCTGCTTGACTTAAATCCATTTTCTGATTGAGATAGGCCCGAAGAGTAAATTCTCCAGGTTGAGCGGGTTTAATACCTAAATCCAAATAGCTCGTGATTATTTTCTGTTGAATATAGTGAGATCCATGACAAGCTATTTCTACAATATTTTCTCCAGTGTAGGATTGGGGTTTATTGAATTTAGTAAGTAAAACTTCATCAATAATTTCTTTATCTACAGTGAAATTTCCAAGTGTAGAGGTTTTTACAGATATTTCATCTAACGGCTTTTTTGATTTTGGGCGAAAAAAAATCTTTGTAATTTCAAATGCATCTGGTCCTGAGAGACGAATAACACCAATAGCTCCACTTCCTGAAGGTGTTGCCAAAGCGATAATAGTTCCCTCGCTTAGCATATTAAATCTTTTTATTGAATGTTGCTCTTCGTTTGTGGAGTCTGTGTTCATAATTTTTCCACAATTTTTGAATTGCTGTATTTTCCTCTAGCTCTGGATTAGTTTCAACAATTGTAATTTTTTGCTTATTAAAAAGTTTTTGCATTTCGTTAAAAATGATTGCCGGAATTCCCTTGTTTTGATAATCAGGGCGAATACCAATTAAATAAAAAGAAGCACGCTCATTAAAATACATTGCTTTTAAGATATGATATGAGTTAAGGAATGTTAATTTTCCATTAATATTTTTAAGTGCTTTTGTAAAAGATGGCATGGTGATTGAAAAACATATGAGCTTACCTTCATTGTCAATAATACACTTGATAAAATCTGGATTCACAAATTTCAAAAAACGTTTCTTATAATTTTCAATTTGATAATCTTGAATTGGAATATAAGTTTGTAAACTATTATATGTTTTATCAAGTAAATCAAACATTTGATCAACATAAGGTAAGATTTCACTACGGTTTTTGAAATTTAATAAAGTAAGGTTATAACGTTCCATTATAAGTTTTGAAAAACGTTTAACTTTTTCAGGAGACGATTCAAAATCATCAATTTTAATTTCATATTCTACCCATCTTGCAGCTTCATTAAAATCAAGTTTTTTTAAATGTTCTACATAGTAAGGGTGATTATATAAAGTAATTAAGGTATTCCTTTCTTTGAAGCCCTCGATTAGTAGTCCAGCCTTATCAAGATTTGAAAAACCTAATGGTCCCTCAATATTTTTAAGGTTGTGCTCTTTTCCAAAATTAATTACTTTATCTATTAAAAGTTTTGTTACTTCAATGTTATCAATTGTATCAAACCATCCAAATCGAACTTTACTTTTTTTAATTTCATTAACCTCTATCCAGTTTACAATTGCAGCTATTCTCCCAACAACTTTTTCTTCTTTGTATGCTAGAAAAAAACGTGCATCTGAATTTTGATAAACAGGATTCAAATTAGGGTCAATAGTTTCAATCTCATCCTTAATTAAAGGAGGAACCCAATATGGATTATCTTTGTATAATGTGAATGGAAACTTTACAAAAGCATGTAATTCTTCTTGAGTCTTAGCTTCCTTAATGACAATATTCTTTATCATATCACTCAATTACGTTTTGCTTTACGGTTGCGCTTTCGTTCTTTTTTGGTGTCTTTCTTTAATGTTTTATTAAGATTTCTCTCCTCTTTTTTTAAAGCCTTGGATTGAATTTCTTCAGCTGAGATGAAATCTTTATGAAAATCAAGTCTGTAAGATACTCCAACATTTGCTAATATTCTACTTGGGGTACTTTTTGTTGATCCTCCTAATGTTGCTTCAACTTGGATATTGTCAGAATATAAATATGCAAAACCCATACGAAACAAAGAGTGCCTGTAAAGATCACTATTACTTCCTTGATGTTCGATGTAAACTGACCATAGAGGATTAATTGAGTGGGTCAAAGTTAGAATATGTGTCATCATCGGGTCTATTGATAAATATCTATCATATGTGAAGTTTGTAACAAAAACCCATGAACCTAGGAAATGAGATTGAGTAGCAAGAGTTCCGCGTAAATGAAAAAAGGGTTCATTATCCACTGGGACACCTAAGTTTTGGAAGAAAATTGGACGATAAATATTCCCAAAAACATTGTTGAAGGGAAAAGGGTTGTTTTTTTCAAAACTAACATTTGTCCCTAAAGTCATAGATACAGCTGGAATCAGATTACGCAATTTGAATCCATTGTTAGCTTTCCAACTGTAGACATTTAATTCTCTTTCTTTTCTAAACGGATCATATATTAAATATTTAACTCCTATAAAATTTTGCAAAAAACCATTTTTGGATGAACGATTAGAAATAGAAGTTATTTTGGAGTTTAAAGAGCCTTTTAAATATTGACTTTCTATTGTTAATTCAAGAGTTTCTTTTAAAAACCCCCATCGTAATGCCATAAAACCAAAACCTCCTTGAAATGTCGAATTGTTATAACCACTATGAGTATATTGTTGAAATGCAAGACCAATTTCAGCCTGTATAACATTTTTGCCTACAGCAAATGCACCAATTGATGCACCTGGACGATTAGAATTAATTTGGTCCGTATACTGTGCTTTTATAAAGAAACTATAAAGAAAAAAAGCTAGTACGAGCCTTAGAGAAACCATAAAACAAATATAATGTAAGAATATATGATTTTTTAAAATGATGCCTGTTAATACATTATAAATTTTCGCAAATTCGATACTAAATAGTTACTTTTGGTATATAAATTACAGATAAAAGTGTTTTTTAAGTTTTTATTATTTTTTTTAGTGGGTATTTATCTTATAAGATTGATCTCACCATTTTTGTTTAGACTCTTGATTTCTAACTTGATTAAAAAAAACACTCGTAATACTCCTGATAAAAATCCTAAATCACACACAAAGAAAAAGACAACTTCTGATTCTCTAGGTGAATATATAGATTATGAAGAAGTGGATTAATACCGCACTTTCTTCAGGAATAATTCCTCATGTGATTATTACATTAGGTTTTATATTGTTAGCCTTATTATTTTATCATCCTTTGCTTTCTGGTAAAACACTCTTACAATCAGATATTCGTCAATACGATGGTATGTCTAGACAACTAAAAGACTTTAGACTTAAAACCGGTAAAGAAACCTATTGGATTGATAATGCATTCGGAGGAATGCCAACATATCAATTAGGAGCAAAATACCCTGCGGATGTATTAAGTCCTATTTATAGTTTTTTTCGAATTTTACCTCGCCCCGCGCATATTTTGTTTTTGTACCTATTCGGAGCTTATTTGCTTTTAATAATTATCAAAATGCCCTGGCCTGTAGCACTTTTTGGATCCATTGCATTTGGTTTTTCAACTTATCTTCTAATTATTATCCAGGTAGGACATAATACAAAAGCACTAGCAATTAGTTTTTTTCCTTTTGTAATAGCTGGTATTATAATCTTATTTCAAAAGCGCTGGTTTTTAGGTGTTACAATTACTTGTTTAGCACTTGGAATGCAAATTCGAGCGAATCATTACCAAATGACATATTATCTAATAATGTTGATGGGGATTTTTGTTCTTTTTTACGGATATTATGCAATTAAACAGAGACATGGAAAAAGTTTTTTAATGTCCCTTTTAGCATTAACTGCTTCTGGACTAATAGCCTTGGGATTCAATGCAACTCCGCTATTAGCAACTGCCGAATATGCAGATTTTAGTACTCGCGGTCCAAGTGAATTAAAATTAAATATGGATGGTAGTCCCAAGGAACAATCTACAGGACTTGATTATAATTACATTACAGAATATAGTTATGGTATTTTTGAAAGTCTTAACCTTATAGTGCCAAGAATTCAGGGTGGTGGATCCAGTGAAGAACTTGGAACTGATCATGGTATTTATGACTTTTTAATTAGAAATGGAGTAGGACCAGGTCAAGCTTCACGATTTACCAAAAATGTTCCCACCTATTGGGGTAAACAGCCAATACTCGAAGCACCTGCTTACATTGGCATTACAGTTTTCTTTTTTGCATTATTTGGATTCATCTTATCTAAAGGTCCAATGCGTAACAGTTTAATTTTTGGAACGCTATTATCACTTTTCCTTTCTATGGGTAAAAATGTACCGATAATAACAGATTTTTTTATATATAATTTTCCTTTTTATAACAAATTTCGTGCGGTTTCTTCAATCCAAGTAATACTTGAGATTTGTTTACCTGTTTTAGCATCCATAGGTCTTTATTCTCTATTTTATAATTATAAAAAATTAAAATTTAATCAATTTATAAAAATTGCAATTATTCCAATAGTACTATTATTAGTAGTTTTCTTATCTAAAGAGATGCTTTCTTTTAATGGGATAAATGACTCTTATTTAAGAGAAATATATGGCTCTGATCTATTTTTGAAAATAAAAAGTGCTAGGAAATCTATTTTTCAAGCAGATATTTTAAGAGCAATATTTTTTTGTGCTACATTAATTTTAGTATTCTACTTATATCATTCAACAAAAATGAAAAAGGAATTAGCTATGGGATTTGTTGTTATAATTTTGTCACTTGATTTACTTGGAATAGCTAATAGATATGTTGATTATGATAGTTTTGTTTCATTTCGTAAAGCATCATCTCCTTTTGTTAAAACTAAAGCTGACGTTACAATTCAACAGGATACTAGTCGATATCGTGTTTTTGAACCCCAATTAGGATTAACTGGAGGACGAACTTCTTATTTTCATAATGCTATTGGAGGTTATCATGGAGCAAAACCCAGAAGATTTGAAGAACTTTTCAATGCCTACAATTCGAAACAAAATAGTAGAATTTTAGATTTTCTGAATATTAAATATATTCTTTTGCCTGATGAAGAAAACAAAGAATTGAAACCTCTAATTAATCCTAATGCTTTGGGGCCTGTTTGGTTCGTATCTAATTTGAAAGAAGTCGATAATCCAGATGATATGATAGAAAAATTGAACAGTACAAATTTTTCAGACACTGCATTGATTTTAAAAAAGGACTTAACTGTAAACACAGATAAGTTGTACGTTAAAGATTCTTTATCGAAAATTAAGCTTGTTGATGCCAAACCGAATTATTTGAAGTATGGTGTAAATAATAACGTACGTCAGTTTGCTGTATTTTCTGAAATGTTTTATCCCAATGGTTGGAAAGCTACTATTGATGGCGTTCCATCATCAATTTTCAATGTAAATTATGTCTTAAGGGGTTTATCAATTCCAGCGAATTCAACTCAAATTGAATTTAGATTTGAACCCGTAGTTGTTAAAAATGGAACTATTATTAGATGGGCTAGTTTTATAATTTTTTTAGTCGGAATTACGATATTGGGATATTTTCAGTACTTTAAGAAAACAAGCTAGACTTATGGGAATTGTAGTTAAACAATCCATTTATAATCTAATTAGCATCTGCTTTGCATTTTTAATTGGTGGAGTTAATATGCTTTTTTTATATCCAAGTTTTCCAGGAAAGGAATTTCAGGGTTTAATAGTTGCTCTATTAGCCAACTCAAATTTGGTTCAGCCCTTTATATCTTTTGGAGTTCAACATACTTTAATTAAATTCTTTAGTGATGCTAAAGATAAAGATGAACGTGATCGTTTAATGTGGTTTGTGTTACTATTTCCATTGATTATTATACTTTTTTTAGTGCCAATATATTTTAATTATGACACTGAAATTCTTCGTTTTTTATCTAATAATAATGAAGGAGTGGAACGTTTCCCTTTTTTAATAATTGCTATAGCAATATCTACAGCATATTTTGAAATTTTTTTTAGCTGGTTACGTGTAAATTTAAAGTCTGTTTTTGGAAATTTTTTAAAGGAAGTATATCCTAGGATGCTCACCTTTATTTTACTGATAAGCTTTGCTTTTCAAATTTTGAGCCTTGATCAATTTATTGATTTTCTTATTGGGGGTTATTATTTAAGGTTATTAATAGTTATGGTCTACAGTTTTTATGTTTATACTCCTAGTTTTCAATTAAAGCTTCCTCAAAAATATATTCCTATGCTACGATATAGCAGTCTAATTTTCCTCTCTGGAGCAGCAGCAAGTTTTATTTTAGATATTGATAAGTCGATGATTTATTCTTTAACCTCAGATGTAAATGTAGCTTTTTATGCAGTTGCAATTTATATTGCTGCCGTTATTGAAGCTCCGGGAAGAGCTATGTTTCAAATTACTAGCCCTCTCGTTGCAGAGGCATTAAATTTAAATAATAAAGTACGATTGGAAGGTCTTTTAAAGAAAACCAGTATTAATTTGATGATTGTAAGTGGTCTATTATTTTTAATTATTAATCTTAATTTACGTGACTTTTACAAAATTATTAATCAGCAGGGTTACGAATCAGCATTAGGTGTTGTGATTATTGTATCCTTAGGTAAACTTTTTAGCATGTCTATTGGATGCTTAAATAATATAATTTCTAATTCTAAGTACTATTCCTACGTATTTTGGTTTTCAGTATCTTCTGCAATTTTAGCAATATTATTAAATTATATTTTTATTGATAGATATGGGATTTTAGGAGCGGCTTTCGCAACTTTGATAGTAATTATATTTATTAATCTATGCAAAATAATATTGGTAAATATTTTATTTAAAATTCATCCATATTCTAAAAATACACTAAGCGTAGTATTGAGCATTTTTGTGATTTATTTATTTATGTATTTCGTGCCAGACATTGATAATCCTTGGCTGTCTATCCCAACTCGAAGCACTTTGATTATTCTCCTGTTTTGCATTGCTATTTTTGGGTTTAAACTCTCAGGAGAAATAGAAGAAGTCTTTAAAAAAATTATAAAACGTTTATTTTAATTTTTCAGCTAAATATCTGCCTGTATAAGATTTTTTAAGCTTTACTATTTCTTCAGGTGTGCCTTGCCCTACAAGATATCCTCCTTTTTCTCCAGCTTCTGGACCAAGATCAATTAAGTGATCAGCGCATTTAATTAAATCCATATTATGTTCTACGACTACAATACTGTGACCTTTTTCTATTAAAGCATCAAATGAAGTAAGGAGTTTTTTGATATCATGAAAATGGAGTCCTGTTGTTGGTTCATCAAAAATAAAAAGTATTTTTTCTTTAGATGTTCCTTGACCTATGAAAGAGGCTAATTTAATTCTTTGCGCTTCTCCACCAGATAGAGTGGCAGATGACTGACCAAGTGTTATATAACCTAAACCAACATCTTTAAGAGGTTGTAGTTTTTGAATGATTTTATTTTGACTAGATATAGTAAAAAAGTCAATAGCGTCATCTACAGTCATTTTTAACAATTGATCTATATTTACATCTTTGTATTTTACTTCTAAAACTTCTTTTTTGAAACGTTTTCCATTGCAGTTTTCACACTCAATAACTACATCAGCCATAAACTGCATTTCAATGGTTATTACACCTTCTCCTTTGCAATGGTTACAACGTCCACCATCAACATTAAATGAAAAGTGCTTAGGTTGATAATTTCGATTTTTTGATATATTAAGTGATGCGAAGAGTGTTCTAATATCGTCAAACGCTTTAATATATGTCACTGGGTTAGAACGTGAAGATCTTCCTATTGGATTCTGATCTACAAATTCAACTCCTCGAAGGGTGTCTAAATCACCTTTTAATTCTGAAAAAGCCCCAGGTTTTTCAGTGTAAACATCAAAATGACGTGATAGCGCAGGATTAAGAATTTTTTTTACTAAACTGGTCTTTCCACTTCCTGAGACACCACTTACTACGGTAAGAACACCTAATGGAATTTCAATATTTATATTTTTTAAATTCTGTTCACGAGCTCCAATGATTTTAACACGTTTCTTAGAGATTCTTCTATTCTTTGGCACATCAATCTTGCGAACCCCATTGAGGTACTCTGCAGTTAGACTTTTACTTTTTAGTATTTTCTTTATACTTCCTTGGGCTACTATTCTTCCTCCTAAACTTCCTGCCTCAGGTCCTATATCAATTACACTATCTGCAGCGTTCATTATTTCTTCGTCATGTTCAACTACAATTACTGTATTACCTAAGTCTCTTAGGTTCTTTAAAATTTCAATGAGCCTCTGATTATCTCTTGAGTGAAGCCCAATAGAAGGTTCATCAAGAATATACATTGAGCCTACTAGACTGCTCCCAAGCGATGTTGCAAGTTGGATTCTTTGTGACTCTCCTCCCGAAAGAGAGCTTGATCTTCGGTTTAGAGTTAGATACCCTAAGCCAACTTTTCTTACATATTTAAGTCTACTATTTATTTCTAAAAGTAGACGCTCTGAAATTTTTAGGTCATGAGCATCGAGTTTTAAATTATTAAAAAACTCAAATAAAGAGTCTATGGATAATTGAAGTAAATCGCCCAAACTTTTTTCATTTATTTTTATGTAATCAGTTGATTCTTTTAATCTGCTTCCTTTACAAACTCCGCATATTGTTTTACCTCTGTAGCGTGACAAAAGCACACGATTTTGAATCTTATAATTCTTTTTTTCTATACGTTTGAAAAATTTGGAAATTCCTGTAAAATGCGAATTACCTTTCCATAATAAGTCTTTTTGTTCTTTAGTAAGTTGGAAATAAGGTTTGTGTATTGGGAAGTCAAATAAATAGGCACTATTAATTAATTCATTATAATATTTTACCATGCTCGCTCCACGCCAGGGTACAATTGCATGATCAAATATAGACTTACTTGTGTCAGGTATAACTAATTCTGGATCAATACCTATTACATCTCCAAAACCTTCACACTCAGAGCAAGCTCCCAAAGGATTATTAAAGCTAAATAAATGAATGTTCGGTTGAGGGAATATTATTCCATCTAGCTCAAATTTATTTGAAAAGGTCTTTTGGGTATTATTTTTTAAATTGACTATAGAACAAAACCCTTTTCCTTCATAAAAAGCTATTTCTATTGAATCAGCTAAACGATTGTAAAAATCATCTTCGTGACGAACAATTAGTCTGTCAATAATTAGATCAAACCTTTTTTTTGGAATTTCTTTTAAGTTATCTAGATTTAAGGTTTTTCCATCATGGTAAATTCTTGCAAAACCTTGTTGAATAAAAATTTTAATTTTTTCACTAAAACTTCTGTTAGAATCAATTTCTACTGGTGATAATAGGAGGAGTTTTTCTCCAACTTCAAACTTTTTTATGTGATTCAAAACATCACTAACATCATTTTTTTTAACTATTTCTCCAGAAATTGGAGAAAATGTTTTTCCGATTCTTGCAAATAGGAGTTTAAGGTAATCGTAAATTTCTGTTTTAGTTCCAACTGTTGATCTTGGGTTTGAAGTATTTACTTTTTGCTCTACAGCAATTGCCGGTGAAAGTCCCTTAATATATTCAACCTTTGGTTTGTTTAAGCGACCCATAAATTGTCGGGCGTATGAGGAAAGACTTTCTACATAACGTCTTTGGCCCTCAGCATATAAAGTATCAAAAGCAAGTGAAGATTTACCAGAACCGGATAACCCTGTAATTACGTTCAATTTATTTCTTGGAATCGCTAAATCAATATGCTTAAGATTGTGGAGGTGTGCATCTTTTATTATAATATGTGTCTTTGAATCATAGTCCAAAATATTTTTCATAGGAATTTTAAAAACCCCCAAATTTACGATTTTTAAATGTTTATTTTATCTCAAATTTGTTTCAAAAATCGATCATGAATCTTAATTATGGATTAATCTTAATTACTATTAATAATCTGGGTCTTTGATTAAATTCCCAAAAAAACCTTATATTTACTCAAAATAAATGCCTATAGAATAAAATTACTTTTTTAAACATCGTTGATTTTTAACTGCCAAATTAATTGGCCGAAAGTAATTTTATTATGAATACACTTACACCTTCAAACTACACAGACGCTGATTTAGTAAAGAGCTATATAAATGGATCTGAAATTGCTCTCGAGACTCTAGTTAATCGTCATAAACTTCAAATCTTCAACTTTATAAACTCTAAAATAAATGATAGAGATACTTCTGAAGATATTTTTCAGGACACTTTCATAAAAGTAATTCGTACACTTAGAAACGGACTATATAATGAAGAAGGAAAGTTTCTGCCCTGGATTATGAGGATTGCACATAATTTAGTTATTGATCATTTTAGAAAAAGTAATCGTATACCAACAATTGAAAATAAAGAAGAATTTGATATTTTTCAATTTGTATCAGATACTGCTCCAAATGCAGAAAATATTCTTATTGAAGACCAAATTTTAAAAGATATTCAGAAACTAATTCAAGAATTACCTGATGATCAAAAAGAAGTTTTAATTATGCGTTTGTATCGAGATATGAGTTTCAAGGAAATAGCCGAGAATACAAAAGTCAGTATTAATACCGCTTTGGGCAGGATGCGCTATGCAATAATAAATCTTCGTAAGCTAATTGAAGATCATGAAATTGTTTTAGAAGTATAACAATTTTTACGTTTTTTTACCGTTAAAATTATATAATCAATTTCTATGGTAAAAAACTACTCTCAAAACAAATCTTTATATTTAAAAGTTTCACCTAGTAAAATGGTGATTAATCGCATTTTAGCTTTTTCAAGAGCATATCAAGTAGATAAAAAACTTCAAAAGCATTTATCAATAATTAAGAACTAAGTTTTTTTAAAATAGACTTACGTCCAATGGTTTTGGTTATTATATCTTTATTAATATCCCATCCTCTTGCAGGAGAATATTCTCTACCGTACCATATAATTTGGAGATGTAAATCATTCCATAAAGACTTTGGAAATAACCTTTTGGCATCCTTTTCAGTTTGTATTACATTTTTACCATTAGTAAATCCCCACCTGTACATAAGACGATGGATGTGAGTATCCACTGGAAAGGTTGGAATACCGAAAGCTTGAGCCATTACAACAGCAGCAGTTTTATGACCTACTGCAGGTAAAGCTTCTAATTCTCGATAGGTGCGTGGCACTTTTCCATTATGTTTATTTAATAAAATTTCAGAAAGTCCATGGATACCCTTAGATTTCATTGGTGATAAGCCTACAGGACGAATTATTTCTCGTATTTCTTCCACACTAAGTTTTACCATTTCTTGTGGTGTCTTAGCTTTTTTAAAAAGTAAAGGGGTTATTTTATTTACCCTAACATCTGTGCTCTGAGCAGACATAAGAACAGCAATTAAGAGTGTGTATGGATCAGAATGGTCAAGTGGTATTGGAATTTGAGGATAGATTTTTTTTAGCGTAAAGATTGCAAAGTTTACTTTTTCTTTTTTTGTCATTTTTTTTATTAATGAATCCTTTTGTAATTTAGGGAAAAATATATGTTATGGCACCATTAAAGATAGGAGACAAAGTTCCTGAATTTTCTGTCTCAGACGATCTAGGAAATATTCAATCACTGAGTGATTATTTTGGAAGAAAACTTATAATTTTCTTTTACCCCAAAGCAAACACACCTGGTTGTACTGCTGAGGCATGTGATTTGAGAGATCATTATAAAGAGTTAAAAGAAGCAGGTTATTCTCTTTTGGGTGTCAGTGCAGATTCATCTAAAACTCAACACAATTTTTCAAAAAAGTTCAATTTTCCATTTCCTTTGTTAGCTGATGAAAATAAAGAAGTTATAAATATTTTTGGTGTATGGGGGCCAAAAAAATTCATGGGTAAGGAATACGAGGGTATTTTAAGAAAAACTTTTATTATTGATGAAAAAGGTTTTGTTGAAAGGGTTATTGAAAAAGTAAAAACAAAAGAACACGCATCTCAGATCTTAAATTAGAATTGAATCTTAAGATTTGATTCCAAACATTTGATTTTGTTTTATCATTCCTGCTATACCTTCTGGAAGGCTGTCTTCCCAATTTGATTTTCCGTTTCTAATTTGTTCTAGAATTTTTCTACTAAAAATGTTAAGATATTCTTCATCAAAATCGAAAATATCTACCACTTTACCGTTGTACTTAAAAAACTTGTAAAAGTCTTTCATACGAGGGTCTAACTTTAGGTTTGTACTGTTAATTATATTTCCTTTATCATCCTTTATTGGATAAAGGTAAACCTTGAGATTATTGTAAAACATTTTACCGAATGCTTCAAGAATTCCTCCTCCTAAATCCTTGTAGTATTGTTCGTTAAAAATTTCTACAAAATTACTTACTCCCATACAAAGTCCTAGTTGCTTTTTAGTGTATTGGCATAGATAATCAACAAGCTTATAGTACTCTTTGAAATTCGAAATCATTACCATATGTCCCAGCGAGCAAAGAAGTTTTGCTCTGTCCATAAAGTCTTTTTCGTCAATTTCACCTTGTGCACGCAAATTAGATAGAGTAATTTCAAAGATTACAACTGTCTTGTGTTCTTTCACTTCAGGTTCGTGAATAAAGGCATCTAATGCTTTTTCAAACATGTCGATATTCACCATCGTTACAGGTCGAAAACTACCTCTTAAGGTCAGGATATTTTTTTTATAAAGTTCTCTTGCGGGGAGAATATTATTTCCTTCAGGGTTAAACATCACAGCATCTGTCATTCCGTTTTTAACAAGTTGCAGACTCATTAATCGATTATCAACACCTTGGAATAGGGGACCTTTAAAATTTATAGTATCAATTTCTATAGAATCTTGATCTATGTTATCATATAAATAGCGTAACAGCTTTTTAGGCTCTTTATTTTTATAAAACGCACCATAAACAAGATTTACCCCAATCAACCCTAGAACCTCTTGTTGAAGTCGAGCTTCAGTTTGGTGAAATCTTACATGTAGAGTAATTTCACTGTAAGATTCATTAGGACTTGCTTGAAATCGTATTCCCATCCAACCGTGGCCTTTAAATTTTTTTGCAAAATCAATAGTTGTTACAGTATTAGCATAGGTAAAGAACATTTTATTAGGACTTTCTTCACGAGATATTCGTTCTTCTAAAAGCTTCATTTCATGATCTAACATTTTATTAAGTCTAGCTTCAGTGACATATCGTTTGTCCTCTTCCTCGCCATAAATATTGTCACTAAAATTTTTATCATATGCACTTATCGTTTTTGCTATAGTCCCAGAAGCTCCACCTGAGCGAAAAAAGTGCCTAGCAACTTCTTGGCCTGCACCTATTTCAGCAAATGTGCCGTAGATAAATTTATTAAGATTGATTCGTAGTGCCTTAGCTTCTACAGAAGGTCGGTTCTCTAATTCGATTTCGCCTGGTAATTGTAAGGAAGACATTTAAGATGTTATTTTTTCAAATCTACAAAGATTGTGGAATTAAAAGACAAAGATTACCTTTGAATAAGATGATAAAAGTAACTTTTTTAGGTACGGGAACATCGCAGGGGATTCCAGTAATTGGAAGTGATCATCCAGTATGTCTTAGTAAGGATAAGAAAGACAAACGATTACGGGTCTCAATACTGATACAGTGGGAGAATATTAATCTTGTAGTTGATTGTGGTCCTGATTTTCGTCAACAAATGCTTAGAGAAAAAATTAAGCATATAGATGGTATATTTTTTACACACGAACACGCAGATCATAGTGCAGGTATGGATGATATTCGTCCTTTTTTCTTTCGTCAAGGTGACATTCCTGTTTTTGGTAGTGAAAGGGTTATAAAAAATTTTACACAACGTTTTGATTATATATTTTCGGCTGAAAATAAATATCCTGGAGCTCCATCAGTAGATGTGAATATTGTAAACCCTGATCATAATTTCCAATTTAAAGGGAAAAATATTATTCCTGTTGAGGTAATGCACAATGATTTACCAGTTATAGGATACCGCATTGATAATTTTTGCTATTTAACCGATGTCAAAACAATAATTGATCTCGAAAAAGAGAAATTGAAAGAAATAGATGTTCTTGTTTTAAGCTGTCTTAGGATTGAACCTCATCCTAATCACCTAAATTTAGATGAAGCCCTTAAACTTATTGAAAGTTTAATGCCTAAAAGTTGTTATCTAACTCATATTAGTCATCTGATGGGTTTTCATGAAGAAGTAAGTTCTCATTTGCCCTCGAATGTTTTTTTAGCATATGATTCATTATCAGTCAGCTCAAATTAAATTTTAATGAAATTTAAAACCCTTCTTTATTTATTTTTATTTGTTTGCATAGCGCTTTTCTATCAAATTTTCAATACCAATAAAATCCTTACCCATCAAGATGCTCTAATTCAAAATGAATATCAGAATAATAAAAAGTTAAAAGAGTCACTTAAGAACATTGAATCATATTGTGAAACCAGTAGCTACTTCTCATTGAAAGGTAATCCTAATTTAAAAGAATCTGAAAGTTTAATTAAGGAGGAGAAATCTTTAAGAAATCAATTACTAGAAATGAACTCTAAAAGGGGGCTAAGTGACATTATTAATACTCCTGATGAAATTTTTTTAATTAATCAGATTAGAGTCGTTAACGAATATTGGGTTCTTTTAGGCTTTCAATCAGATTTAAGTTGGGGGCAGGCAGTTTTAGAGTTCAAAAAAAATAAAAAAAAGGGCTATGATTTTAAAAACTTAAGTTCTTTTGTAGCTCCCCTATAATTTCGTTCTTTCTAACCAAATTAACATTTTAGAGAAGTTTTCTTGGGAGACATTATGTCCATCATTGAATTCATGGTACTCGATTGCACTATGTTTTTGACTAATCGGAAAAACCGAATCACGAGCCATTTTAATAGGAATAATTTCATCAGTTATTCCATGGGAAGCATATCCTATAAATTTAGGAGTATCAGATGTATCTATACTTTCATGAATATAGCCGCTTAAGGCTATAACACGACGCACAATTTCAGATTTACTATACGCTAATGCCCAACTCAATATTGCTCCTTGACTAAAACCTAAAACACTCACATCCATCTTATTGATATTATACTTTTTAATTAATTGTTTGATGTTATTGGTTATTAATTCTAATGACCTCTGTACTTCATTTAAATCTGATTTTAATGCACCGTTTTGCTCAGGATAGAGATGGTACCAAGCATAGCTTCCTTGTGCTAATGATAAAGGTGCTTCTAAAGAAATAATCGTGAGATTTTTGGGTAGATAGGGGGCGAAGGAGAATAAATCATCGCAATTACTGCCATAACCATGAATTAAAAAGATGGCAGGATTCTGTGTTAGTTTATTGTCTCCTTTACGAATTCTGTACTTAAGCATTTAAATATATTTACTCGGAGTTGAGTTGCATTTTATCTTTTCGAATACACCCATAAACAGCTCCTTTGGTAGGATTTCCAACAAACATACAATTTTTAGAACTTGAATAAATCTCATCATAATCTAGGGTGCTGCTACCAAATGGTGTAAATAATGTAAGGTCTGCAGAAGAGCCTAATTCAAAGTTTCTATCTTCAATTCCAAACCTATTTTTACCACGTGTTAAAAACGAAATGACCTTTTCTAATGGAAATTGATTTTGAAGAACTTTAAAAACTGCTTCAAGACCAATACTTCCTGGCATTGAATTAACAAAATCTAAATCTTTCAATTCAGGATTAATCGGTTGATGAAGGCTAGTAACCATATCTATAGTGCCATCTAAGAGACCTTCTCTTAAAGCTTTTTGATCTTCGATGCTTCTTAGAGGTGGGAAAATTTTATAATTAGGATTAAAGTCCAATAGTTCATTATCAGTATATAGCAAATGAGCAATGCCTACACTACAGCTTACATTTAATCCTTTTTCTTTAGCTTTTTTAATTAATCTTACAGAATGTGCAGAAGAAAGATATGGTATGTGTAGTTTGCCTTTTGTATATTCTAAAAGCTGAAGGTCACGTGACAGTGGCGCTGTCTCCGAAATATATGGCATCCCCTTAAGCCCAAGATTTGTGCTTACTATGCCTTCATTAATAACCCCATTATTATTTAAACTATTATCTATAGGATAAGCCTGAATAATTCCATCAAAACCTTGAATATAATCTAGCGCAACCCTCAAAAGATTTGGATTACTTATTGGCAAATTAAAATCTCCAAATGCACAAGAACCTGCCTTAT
>Ga0315330_10001185_pt1 | contig 17357 bp, 16 predicted proteins | sample M140m34915metaG_FD_203453 | JGI IMG/M metagenome (GOLD analysis project Ga0315330, IMG submission 203453) | Ammonia-oxidizing marine archaeal communities from Monterey Bay, California, United States - M1 40m 34915 | ecosystem: Environmental > Aquatic > Marine > Intertidal zone | place: USA...
TTGGCGACCCAACTCGATTTTCGCGCGAGTCATCGGGTTGTTTTCAGGAATGTAGATGTTTGCCTCAGCAGCATCGAGCCCCGCAGGTAACTGGACTTTCAATGTCTGGTGATTGGCTGGATCCTTGAGCCAAGCGTCGAGTGCTTGAGGTGTCAGCAGGCCGACTCCGGGAACTCCGGCAGTCAGAGCTGGATCACCCAACACGACTTGGTCAGACTCGCCACGAGGCGAGACAGCGACAGCGGTCGCGCTAAGAACGACTGTCGCTAACAAAGAAGAAAACGCAATTAATCTCATTATTGAACTCTTTTTCAAAGCGTACTCAAACTGAGCTCGGGCTATTAGATAATCTGCTTCCGCAGGCGTGGCCTGTCGGCCATCAGATGCCTCGGGAAAGTATAATCAAACAGTGGCAAAGTTGGACTATGACATCGGTAGTCGTAGTTGGGAATCCTCACTCAAAATTTTGACGATTTTTCGACCCGTCACACTCATTGGCATTCCTTCCAAATCCGCCAAAGACACATATTTCCAAGGTTTTCCCGGCTTGTCATGCGTATCGAGTAAATCCGCCTGATAAACCTGCAGGGAAATGCGGTATTTGGTTACCGCATGCTTTATTTTTGTTAACCGAATCCCCGGGACGAGATTCACACCCACCTCTGCTGATAACTGGGTCGCAGCCTCTGCAATGCTGCCAAGCGAAGCCTGAGTGGTCCTTGGGAAATCCCATAGCCCTGCCCAGCGGCCCCCTTCCGGCAAAGGACGCACCAAAAACTGTTGCTGCTGACTATGGGCTTTGGCAGTATTTTCCGCTCCATGCAGCGAGCGGCGTCCTTCCTTTTTCGCAGGCTTCTGAACCACCATGACATACTCGGTTCGATCTTCGTAAGTCACCCGCGTCACCTTTCCGGGTATATCCTGCTCTAACCCTGCTTGATGTGCACAACAGGCAGATGCCACCGGACACTCGTGACAGGATGGTCCTTTGGGAGTACAAACCAGCGCCCCTAATTCCATCGCTGCCTGATTGAAGGTTCCGGCGTCTTTCCGCGGCAGCATTTTCTCGGCGACCTGCCACAACAATCGATTATTGGCGGTGTCAACTGGTGTGCCCCGAAGTGCGATCCAGCGACTGAAAACCCGCTGTGTGTTACCTTCCAGAATTGGCTGTTTCTGTCCGTCGGAAATCGAGAGAATTGCACCTGCGGTGTAACGTCCGACGCCAGGCAAAGCGAGCACTTGATCGAACTGCAAAGGAAACTCGCCACCATGGTCAGCGACGATCAGTTTCGCTGCAGCATGAAGCGACCTTGCTCGACGGTAATACCCCAACCCCTCCCAATGAGACAGCAAGACTTGCTCATCAGCGGTTGCTAGTTCCTGTACGTTAGGAAACGATTCCATGAACCTTGCATAGTAAGGCAGCACGGTAGCAACCTGCGTCTGCTGCAGCATTATTTCACTGACCCAAACCCGATAGGGTGTGGGGTGCCGACGCCATGGCAGGTCTCGCGAATTCTTGGCAAACCAAGCTAACAGACTCCGTCGCACACGCGATCGCCACCCCGTTTGTTGCCAAACGTCATCATGCTGCGGAACTTGATCGCTCTTTTTGCACGCGTCAGAACTACTCAATTTTATTTTCTTCCAACCGCTTCAATTTCACCTTGGCCTTCAATAGCTTTCCGCCACGAAGGAATCTAATTTCGATCTCATCACCCGCCTGATGCTTGTTGATAGTTTCCTGCAAAGTGCTGAAATCAGAGATTTCATCTTCACCAGCACCCACGATGATGTCCTGAAACAACAGCCCGGCAGCGGATGCAGCTGTGTTGGGATAAACCATATTGACTCGACATTCCTTTTCGTCGCGGTAACACGAAACGCCGAGGAATCCACCTTGGCGGATCTGAATTAAAAGCCCGGTAAGTCGGCTCTTGATTTTATCAACTGCGGCCGAGTCGATATTGGTTCCCATCAATGTCAGTGACTTCCGTAGCGGCAAGCGAGAAATGATATCGCCCTGTTGCTCTGTAATGTTCACGTATCGGACGTCAAGGGAATCGATACGATCCATCCCATTAAGCGATGAAAAGACTTCACTATCAACTGCGGCGTCGGCATTTACAATTGCGATGGCTGTCAAATCTGGCATTCGCACAACGTTGCGTAGCACGCTGCCCTTAACTGCCTTGCCAGAAACACGCACATGCTGAATGTCCCCCATCCACCTCAACCAACGAAGTACTTTAACGTCTCCATTCCACCCATCTCCCACTTCGACGAGTCGCACCGGACTTTGTAAAGCAGCCACAGAAAAGTCTCCGAACCCAATAAACAGGCCGGCCTCAACAAGTAAATCGCCAGCCTGCTCAGAGCGTGACGTTGCAACCTCGTTCATGGCAGCCCTAGCAGCCATCGCGCGACGACCGACTGAATTCTCGGCCAAACTTTGCAGTGTCACCCACGCATTACCGTCCTCTTCTGGCTCATTGGAGATGGCGAAGTCCGAAATCACTGCAACGGCACGTTCAATCACCTCCAAATCGCCTTGATTCATTGCCGTCAGCAAATCAGGAATGACCACAGGCCCCAGTTCCTTGATTTCCTGGCTAGCCTTTTCACGTCGCAGGTAATGCTCATGCGACAACTGAGTGATCCAGTACGCCGCCGTCTCATTGGAACCGGTCTTGAGTGTTCCGTCGCCAGACGGGACTTGGGCGGTGGCTTTGCCTGCAAGGCCCACCACACTCAGCGGCAGCAAAAATCCCAGCAGAACCAAAGGAGCAAATTTAGAATTGTGAATGGATAAAATCATTTAAAATCCGCCAGTGGTGAACACGTCAGCAGCTTAACCAGCCCGCCACTCTTTCCATCCCGAAAAGGGCTGGTAGGCAATTCAATCCCCAGCATCAATACAACATGTGCGCGTGGGCTGTCTAGCAAATTTTCGCCTGACATTGGGGGTCTTCTACTCGCACCAGCAAACTGGCCCCGTTGCCAGCCTTAATCCGCACTCGGGCGACATCGACTGCAGTATAGCGTACGCAGCAAATCGACTCATAGCACAACTTAGAGCTGCCGGATGCTTCACGTGCAGGCAAGACGCCAATGACGCCTGAAAACGGACAACAGGGCTTGGCCTTCAACCGAGCCTTGACAGCCCCACCTTGCCCCATCGATCACCGTGGCGGCGACTTCGCTTTCTAAAAAGGCGTCTGCATGTATTATCAGATTGAAAAACGCGAGCGACCACCGCCGCTTCCTGCGGGAACTAAGCGACTAAGTCGTATTCAAACCGCGTCCATCGCACAAAGGGAAAACAAATTACCCTTTGAGCTCAGCCCGTAATTTTTGCCAACGTTTGACCTGTTGCTACCTGATCGCCGACCCCGACAGAGACTTCGGAAACCTGGCCATCCACTGGCGAGGCAACCTCCATTTCCATTTTCATGGCCTCGAGAATCAAAATAGCTTCCCCAGCACGGACGCGATCCCCCTTCTTCACCAACTGCTTGAAAACGGCGCCTGGCATTTGCGACTTAACTTCTGTTACGTCCGTATCAGCCGCACTCACTTGGCTCGTGGCACCATCACCAGCCTGAGGCTTGATGCCAACGCGATAGACCTTGCCATCGACGGTGACCATATTGCCCTCGAAAGCCATAAAGACGTCTTCGCCATTGACCGAAACCACGTATTCAGCAGGCCCTTGCTGAGGTGCTGCGGGAGCAGGCTGGCTAGCCTGAGTCTTATCCACTTTGCGAACCCCGGTCTCAGCCTCTCCCTTGAGAAAGCGAATACCTTTCTCTTTGCAAGCTGCAGCAATGAAGACATTCTCATCGGTAGTCTCAAGCCCCTCGTCCTCCAGCATTTTCTTCGCAGCAGGAATCCCCTTGGTTGGATCCTCATCATTCAACTCCAACACGGGTCGGGTTGTCGGCTCAAGTCCCAACTGTTCGCGTGCCAGCTCAACGATACCTGCATCAGGCGGCACTGGGGTCTTGCCAAAGTAACCAAGGACCATTTTGCCATAGGGTTCTGCGATCTTCTTCCAGGGACCGAACATGACGTTGTTGAACGCCTGTTGAAAATAAAACTGGGACACAGGAGTAACAGAGGTACCGAATCCACCTTTGCGAACAACATCACTCATCGCCATGATGATCTCGGGATACTTCTCCATGATGTTATTGTCACGCAGCATTTGCGTATTTGCCGTCAGAGCGCCGCCGGGCATAGGACTCCATGGAATGAGTGGCTCCACTGCGGTTGCCTCTGGCGGCAGGAAGTAATCACTCATGCAATCTTTGAAGACTTCTTCTGCCTCGCGAACTTTCTCAACATCGACGTCAAGCTCAAAATCACTACCACGCAGGGCGTGCCACATGACCAGAATGTCAGGCTGACAGGTACCACCAGAACAGGGAGCCATCGACAAATCAATTGCGTCGGCACCGGCATCCAACGCAGCCTTGTTCGCCAGCACGCTGACACCTGCGGTCTCGTGCGTATGGAAGTGGATAAAGGTATCGGCAGGCAACATTTTCCGGGCCTGTCGAATTGTATCGTAGACCTTGGAAGGAACCGCAGTTCCTGAAGCGTCTTTGAAACAGATCGCATCAAACGGAATGTCTGCGTCGAGAATCTGCTGCAGTGTCGAAGCGTAGAAATCTGCGTCGTGGGCTCCGGAGCAACCTGGCGGCAGTTCCATCAAAGTAACGCAAACCTGGTGCTTCAATCCTGCTTCAACAATGCACCTACCGCTGTAGATGAGATTATTGACGTCATTCAACGCATCGAAGTTACGGATTGTTGTCATGCCGTGCTTTTTAAAAAGCTCCGCATGCAGCTTGACGATATCGCTGGATTGCGAGTCCAACCCCACGACGTTGACGCCTCTGGCAAGCGTCTGCAAATTCGCATCAGGGCCAGCCGTTTCCCTGAACGCATCCATCATGTCGAACGCGTCCTCGTTGCAATAAAAATACAACGATTGAAATCTGGCTCCGCCCCCCGCCTCGAACCAACTGATGCCTGCATCACGAGCAGCAGCAACTGCAGGGAGGAAATCGGGTGTGAAGACGCGCGCTCCAAAGACGGATTGAAAACCGTCTCTGAACGCGGTGCACATGAACTGGACTTTCTTTTTCGCCACGGTTCAAAATCTTCCGAAGGTATCTGGAAAAAAAATCTTTGACTAAAAACGGATCATTAGGTCAGTACAGACCACAGCACACCAGCGGCAATCGCTGAACCAACCACCCCTGCTACGTTGGGTGCCATCGCGTGCATCAGGAGGAAATTATGAGGGTCTTCCTGCTGCCCCACCATTTGAACCACACGTGCCGAATCTGGCACCGCAGAAACACCTGCTGCCCCAACTAAGGGATTAATCTTGTCGGTGAGAAACAGATTCATAAATTTTGCAAACAGCACACCGCCGGCAGTTGCAATTGCGAAAGACAACGCGCCTAATCCGAAGATCTGGAGCGAATCCGGGGTGAGGAATGTATCTGCCTGAGTGCTGGCACCGACCGCAAATCCGAGCAAGATGGTGACGACGTCGATCATCGCAGTCCGAGCAGTTTGTGCCAAACGCTCGGTCACAAGACTTTCCTTAAGCAAATTGCCAAAGAACAACATCCCCAACAGCACTACAGCACCGGGAGCAATCATCGTGGAAATTAAAAAGGCAGCCACCGGAAAGATCATCTTCTCTCGCTTGGACACTTTCCTTGGAGGCTTCATCCGGATCAGTCGTTCTTCACGAGTGGTGAGTAACTTCATGATTGGGGGCTGAATGACCGGCACCAAAGCCATGTAGGAGTAGGCAGCGATAGCAATTGCGCCAAGAAGATTGGGAGCCAATTTAGAAGCCAAGAAGATGGCGGTGGGGCCATCGGCACCACCAATGATTCCAATGGCACCAGCCTCAGTCGGCTGGAAACCTAACCAAAGCGCCCCGAAAAAGGTCAGGAATACGCCTATCTGTGCAGCCGCCCCCAGCAACACCAACTTAGGGTTGGACAACATGGTCGAGAAGTCGGTCATCGCACCGATACCGAGGAAGATCAACGGAGGATAAACGCCCGCAGACACACCAAAGTACAAGTAGGACAGTACACTGCCTTCGTCATAAACACTGAGGCCCATACCTGCAGCCACCGGAATATTCCCCACAATGGCACCCATGCCAATCGGCACCAGCAGCAGAGGTTCATAATCCTTGGTGATCGCGAGAAAGATGAACACGATCCCAATCAGGATCATGATCGAATTTCCCAACGTCAACGTTGCGAAACCTGTTGTGTCAAAAAAATCAGTAAGGATTTCCATCAGCTCAATTGTGGCCCGTACGCCAAATTCTCCTGCGATTCCAGTTCAGCTAGTCCGCCCAGACGAATCCTGTGATTCCAACTGCCGCTGGAATTCCGTGTGCAGCACAAAACCGATAGCAGCCAACACAGCACCATCATCAGCCACAAGACTGTCGGGGTGCCCGGTATTACTCACCGGTTCATCTATCTCCGGCCAAACCGAAGACAATTTCCCGAGGATGTGTGGCAAGGCTGCAATGAAGAGGCTGATCACAATCAAGGCACTGAAAACGATCATCAGCCCGACTAGAGCGATAACCGCACCATCAACGAGATTGTTGGCTTCAGGCCCCACGGGTTCCGGTAGCGGAAAGGCACCTTGCCCCTGACCTAAAAGCGTAAGGCCAGTCTGTTTCAGAAGCATTGGCATCGCGTGAATACAGGACGGGAGTTTGAGGGAAGACAGTTCGAGCCGGCAGTCTGAGTGAATCACAGTTCCTGTGAATCACAACTCCAAAGAATGAAAATCCCGGAGTCACTAAAAACAAGCTTCGGATCTGCGTTTCCCACGTGGACCAATAAGTTCCGCGGGAACAGACAAGATGCGACTTCGTTTTGCATTCACTGGACCACCAGATGCCGATGCAACTTCAGACGCAGTCTGAAGTGACTGCCTCGGGCAATCCAGCGACAAAATTGATAATTCACAACATTTCTGCCGTGATATCAAGCCGTGCCGTCTGGCTTACCCAGAAACGGCGACGGCGTTCTGCAGAGGATATCGCATCGAGAGGTTATCTTCACCCCCCCGACGCGTAGTTTCGAGGCTCAAAAAACATTAACACCGGTAACAACCGGCGGTCATCTCAGTCAAACGCTATCGACCGTAGGAACCTCAAACCCCTTGTTATTGGGGTCTTTCAGCAATGCATTGGCAGCTTCAGCGTGATCCCCGGTGTGAAGTTCGGTCTTCGGGTCGAATGTCAGCGATGGGCCGACGGTGTACTCAGCCTTATCTTCAGGAATCCCAACACCATCCCGCATCACTTCGTGCAACTTCATGAAATGCTCGGATGCATCTGAATTGTCCCCGAATTTTCCGGCTTTAGCGTTGAACGGCGCCTTCTCACCCAATCGGTAGGAGTTGTTCATAAGATGCCCCATGACGCAACCATAGTGAGCGTCCTCGACATTTCCATTAGCCATACTAGGGTCATTCGCACGGATCGCGGCGATGAAGGCTCCCCAGTTGCCGCCTGGTGTCACCTTTCCGGGAGGTAACTTGAGCGGTTCCGCTTTCGATGCACCGGGTCGCAATATTTGATACTTGCCCTCACCGGTGATCTTGCTGCCGTCCTCAAGATAATACTCATTAAATACCTGTCGCTGGTATTTGGGATAATTCACGTTACGAACGTTGAAAATCACCATCTGACCATTGGGGTACTCAGCGACCCCAAACATGGTATTCGGCGTCTCTCCCTGATCGTCCCACTGAAAACGACCGCCCAGTGCCATCACACGAACCGGATGAGTCTGGTCTTTGTCGAGCGCCCAACGAGCGACATCAAGCTGGTGCGTTCCTTGATTGTTGAGATCACCGTTGCCGGTCTTCCAGAACCAGTGCCAATCGTAGGGATGATAATTAGCGTGATAATCACTAATCACAGCTGGTCCCTTCCAAAGGTCCCAATCAAGGTTAGCCGGTGGCGGTCCCACTGGCTCGTGCCCAATCCCACCGCGTGGTTTGCAACAGTAGCCGTATGAAATTTTCAGACGAGGCAGGTCACCGTTTTGCAATGCTTCGTGTAGGCCTGCGATACCGGCGTCACTGCGCCGCTGCGTGCCATGCTGAATTACAACGCCATACTTCTTCTGGGCAGCAACCGCGATCCGCCCCTCTCCCACATCGTGGCTCATTGGTTTTTCGACATAGACATGCTTGCCTGCTTGCGCACCCCAGATGGTCATCAAGGAGTGCCAATGATTCGGAGTTGCGATGGAGATGGCGTCAACCGACTTATCATCCAGAGCCTCACGAACATCGCTGATCGCCTTGGTTTGGAATTTACCCTCCGTACGCTTTTCGAGGCTCTGCATCCGCTTGGCAAGCACATCAGCGTCGGGGTCGATGACATAAGCCACCTCGACATTGTCTTGCCCCAGCCATCCGCCCAAATGACTTTGTCCACGACCATTCAAACCAGCCACAGCGATTCGGACACGATTGCTGGCACCATCCACTGCCCCCGAAGCTCGCGTACCAGTAAGAAGCAAAGACCCACCTGCAGCTGCGGAGGTCGCCAAAAAGTCGCGTCGGCTCGGTTTGGACATCGAAGATCTCATTCAAAGACGGGAAAGTTTTCATGAACGCCGTAACGGACAGTCTAACGAAACTAAAACGTCTTGGGGGCAATCAAACTGCCCCTAGGATTCCTCTTCGGCCAAGCCTAGTTTTGCCAACCAGCGGCGAGAACTGCTGCCGCCTGCCGCGCTGGCCTGCCGATACTCTCGCTGCAGTTGCTCTAACTGCAGCTCGAGCTCTTGCTTCTTTGCGGAAACCTCCTGCCGCTCGCGTGAGAGCTTGGCACGCTCCAATGAAGCTTCGATCTCGCCCTCACGGAATTTATCTTCCCACTCGGCCTGCAACTGCTGCAATTTCCCGCGTTCTTGGATGATCAGCTCGTCCGCGTCCAACATGCCTGCAATCGCAGAGGCACCAATCGCGGTGCCGTCTGAGCGTGTCTCAGCTTGCTGATCCAGCAGATTCCGTAAATCAGCAATCTCTTCATCCCGATGCTCAATCTCGAGCCGGAGTCGGTCAATGAAGGCGGCGGGCGTTTCCTTTCCCGATTTGATTTCATCACACAGCGACGCTGCAAATTGATTTGCATCGAAGGAATCTTCCTCCATCTGCAGCAAAATCAGTCGTTTGCGTTCTTCCCAAGACAACATTTCCCCAGCTTCCAAAGAATTCTTTGGAGCTGTTTCCTGAATCTTGGATGTGGCGATTTTGGCAGCCAACTCCTCATTCTGAGAATGGAGTTCTGAATTTTCTGATTCTAAACGCTGAATCTTCTGCCGCAGTCGTTCCGCCTCGAGTGGCCACTCGGAGTCACTCGCCTGGAAACCAGAAACACCCGCAGCACCAGTGGCACACGCTTGATCGCCAAAACCTGAGTTGTCGACTAGCAGTTGCACATCGGTGAGTTGTGCCAGCAACTTGTGCAACAAATCCGTATTCGAACGCACCGCATCCATGACCGCCGGGTCATGCCTCGTGTGCTCGTCGCGGGCTTGCCTTGAATCGCTCAATGAATTGCCTGATGCCGTGAAATTTTTGTTCCGCTAGTTAAAAACGAGGTTCTCACTGCCCAAAACCCCGCTGCTGCCGCCGTGCCCAATACTGCCGCCGTGCCCAATACTGCCGTCCCCGTTACTAACGCATCCGTTGCGACGCTAAACCGATGCGACTCAGAGGAAACCCTGTCTCACTCGCAAGAAACACCAACTTTTGCGACGGAACGGACTGGCCGCCTGCCAATGCCCCCCAACCGCCAGCATTCCAAATCAAGTGATTCAATGGGGAATAATCCGGTTAAAACGATCCCCAGGAACCACAGACGTGGATTGGATTGGTTGAACATGGCACAATGTCGGCGCGTCGGACCACTTGGACCGATCCAGTCGCTCCGAAAGCGAACGACTGTCATGACATTGCTGTCCGTCATGTAATGCGTAGGTCGAAATAACCGTCGAGTCAAAACAGAAACATGGCGAAAAAGAAACCAAAGACGTCCTCAACAGCCAACCACTCCGATGACAAGAGCTTCGATTTCGAGGAATCGCTGGGTGAAGTCGAGGGAATCGTGAGCCAGTTGGAAAGCGGTGAACTCGGGCTGACCGCTTCATTACAGAAATATGAGCAGGGGATCCGCGAGCTGAAAGAATGCCAGACCCTGCTGGACGCAGCTGAACAAAAGATCAGTCAACTGTCTGGTTTCGATGCTGACGGGAATCCCGTTACCACGCCGCAAGCAACCACTGCTGCGCCAAGAGGCAAAAAGTCTTCGAAATCGGCGACTAGCACCGGTGCACCAGCGGTCAACGCTGATGAAAATGCCACTAGCGTGGACGATTCGCCCGGCCTCTTCTAAACTCTCGTCGGTCTCTTACTTCCAGCTACCGCAGTGAATTGCAGTCTTGCAGATGTCTTCTACTCGCCAAAAAGCCTCACTTGATTGCGGCTTTGATGACCTGCGTCCAAGAATCGAGCAAGCCCTTGAGCAAGCTTGTGAATTCGGGAGCGGCTGCCCGGATCGACTCAGCGAGGCAATGAGCTACGCCCTTCTCGCGCCGGGCAAGCGTTTGCGGCCTGCTCTGGTGATGATGGCCGCTGAATGTTGCGGCGGATCGGTGGAAGACGCCCTTCCGGGGGCAGTCGCGGTTGAAATGATACACGCCTATTCCCTCATCCACGACGATTTACCAGCCATGGACGATGATGACCTGCGAAGAGGCAGGCCAACCGTCCATATTAAATACGACGAAGCGACTGCAATTTTGGCCGGTGATGGGCTTCTGACCGAAGCATTTGCCCACCTCAGTCAACACATTTCGGAGCCGAGCAAAGCCATTTCTGCTATCCGGGCCCTTTCGGTTGCTGCAGGAGCGTCACACCTCGTTGGTGGCCAAGCCGACGACCTGGCGGCTGAGCAGGACACCAAACCCTCCGAGCCAGCACACCCCAAAACAGCGGGTTGTCAGGACGACACACTGGACTGGAGCGAATTAATTGACTTCCCGCAACTCCAGCACCTGGAATCGATTCATCGCAGAAAGACCGGAGCCTTATTTTCGGTCTCACTCGATTTAGGGGCGATTTTGGTCGATGCGAATGAGAAGGAGCGGCATCTGTTGAACAGTTACTCCGCCGCCATTGGGCTGGCTTTCCAAGTTGTCGACGACTTGCTTGATTACACGGCGGAAGCAACCACACTGGGGAAACGGACGGGTAAAGATGCCGATCGTGGCAAGCTAACCTACCCCGGCCTCCTTGGGCTGGACGGAGCACGGCAGAAAGCACAAGAACTGATCGCGTCCGCCCAACGCGATGCCGAGAAATTCGGGGATTCCGGCCGACGATTACGATTGTTGGCTGATTTTGTACTGGAGCGATCACATTGAATATAGAAACAACAGATAGCGACCATCACCTGCTGGGCGAGCATCCGCTGCTAGCCAGCCTCGGTGATGCCACGCCGCTCCGCGATTTTTCGCCAAAACAGCTTGAGCAGGCTGCGTTGGAAATCCGAGACGTGTTGTGCAATCTACTTGCCACTCGAACCGCTCACTTCGCATCGAACCTGGGAGTCGTCGAACTGTGCTTGGCCTTACACAGTGAATTCGATTTTCGGACCGACCGCCTGATATGGGATACGGGGCACCAAGTTTATCCCCACAAGCTGGTGACCGGCCGGTACAAGGACTTTGCCGGCATCCGCACCGCGGGTGGCTTGATGGGCTATCCCAACCCAGCCGAGAGCGTATACGACCTGTTCATGACCGGACACGCGGGCTGCAGCGTCAGCACCGCGGTAGGTTTACGCAGCGGCGATGTGGTGGGCGGACAGGAGGAACGACGAACCGTTGCGGTTATAGGCGACGGGGCGTTTCCCAGTGGCATCGTGTTTGAAGCTCTGAACAATGCGGGCGAACTCGGTGATGACCTGACTATCGTTCTCAACGACAATAAAATGTCGATCTGCCCACGGGTGGGAGCAGTAGCCAACTATCTGGATCGCCTGCGGTCCAACCCGTTCTACACGGGTCTGAAAAGCGAGGTCGTGCGTTTGCTCGACCATGTGCCAATGTTTGGCGACCCAACGGAACGGTTCCTCGCCCAGATGAAAGAAGGAGTAAAGGCGGGACTGCTGGGTGGAATGTTGTTTGAAGAACTCAACATTCGATACATCGGCCCCATTGATGGACACGACATTGCGTTGACCAGAAAATATCTGGCGATGGCCAAGGAGATCAAAGGTCCAGTTCTGCTACATGTGGTGACTGAGAAAGGTCACGGCTACAAGCCCGCTGCCGAGGATCCCGTATTTTTTCACACGCCACCTGTCTTCACGGACGACGATGGCACAGCAATCACGCAAAAAAGCGAAGGACTACCGCCCTACACACTGCATGCTCGTGAAGCCATCCGAAAACAAATGGCTTCAGATCCCCGCGTGACAGTCATCACCGCGGCGATGTGTCAAGGAAACAAACTGGAGCCACTTCGCGAAGAATTCCCGGAGAGGTTCTTCGACGTGGGAATCTGTGAGTCGCATGCGGTTGCATTCGCTGCGGGGCAGTGCAAAACGGGACTACGGCCAATCGTCGATATCTACAGCACCTTTTTGCAAAGGAGCTACGATCAGATTTTCCAAGAAGCTGCTCTGCAAAATCTCCCCGTTGTATTCATGCTCGATCGTGCCGGTCTGACCGGGCCTGACGGCCCAACCCACCATGGCCTCTTTGACATCGGCTACATGCGACTCTTCCCCAACATGGTTTGCATGGCCCCTGGATATGCCGGTGAAGTCGATGTGATGTTGGCTGCCGCTCTCACACATGACCAACCGTGCAGCATCCGCTACCCCAAAGCATCGGCTCTACAACTCCAACACACCCCTACTCCGATCGAAATAGGTAAGAGCGAAACAATACGAGAAGGAAGCGACGGCACCATCATCGCTTTTGGTGCCATGCTTGAACAAGCAATTGCCGCTGCGGAGGCCCTGAAGGGGGAATTGGATGTCGCGGTCATCAATGCACGCTTCGTGAAACCAATGGATCTCGAAATGGTGCGAGCTTCGCTCTCAGACGGCAAGTTTGTAGTGACCATCGAGGAAGGTGCGAAGATGGGCGGCTTTGGGTCAGCTTTCATCGAATGCGCCGTGGCAGAGAATCTTGACACTCGTCCAATCCGGGTACTCGCACTGCCAGATGAGTTCATTGAACATGGCGATCGTGGAGATTTGTTTGACCAACATGGGTTAAGCGTGCCTAAAATCGGGCAAACATGTCGCGAAATGGCCGGCTCAAGCTTGCGTTCCAGCAATTAATCCAGTCAGGTGAAGATCGACATCAGCAATGCTGCCGTAGCAAAACGTGATCGTCCCAAAGGTTGTGATCTTCACAAACATTGACACGTTCACGACGAACGATGCGACGAGGTGGACAGTTCGACACTCAGGAACACGTCCGACTTCGGCCCATGGTAACGATCGTTTCATTGCTCCAACAAACACCCATTTGTCCAAAACCAATCTGTCGTTGATCGGAAACCAGAATTCATGCCCGTCGAACCGGCCCACACTTGGATTAACGATCATTCCAAAAAGCCAAGGGTGGTGATTTTGGGTGTTCCCGAGCGTGAGACCGTGCGTGCCGCATTGGAACGCTTGAGGCCAGCGATCGCCAAGCACGCCGAGATCATTGCTGAAGACTTGAACTTCAGTTACGACTTCTCCAAAGCAAAGCCCGACCTCGTCATCGTCCTGGGTGGTGATGGCTCCATCCTGCAAACGGCTCGCCAAATGGGGGCGCAGCAGTCACCTGTGCTCGGCATCAATTGCGGTCGCCTCGGTTTTCTTGCCGCCTTATCACCCGATGACTTCCTGAAGGGTTGGCCTGAGGTTTCCCGCGGCGGCTTTAAAGTTGTCGATCACCTCATGCTGCAAACCTCGCTGATCAGAGATGGGCGTGTGATCGCGCAGCAACTTGCCCTGAATGAGGCCGCTGTTCTTGGGGGTCCCCCTTATCAAATTCTCGACATTGATCTTTATGCTGACGATGCGCTGGCAACACGATACCGATGCGACGGCCTAATCGTAGCGACTCCTATCGGCTCAACAGCCCACAATCTATCTGCCGGTGGGCCCATCCTCAGAAGGCAACTGCAAGCGATTGTCATATCACCGATCAGCCCCCACACGTTGACCTACCGACCACTCGTCGACTCAGCTGACACGGTACTGGAACTCACCGTCACGGAGCCCAACGAATCAACGAGCATTGTGGTGGATGGACGTATATTAAGCCGTTTGCTCCCTGGTGACCGTGTACGGATCGAGCGTGCCGAGCAAACGTTTCAAATGCTAGCAGTCAGTGGTCATGACGATTATCGAGCACTGCGGGACAAACTAGGCTGGGGCGGATCGGTGCCAGTGAAACGGTCACCGCTTTAGCCAAGACTCGCTCGAGAGTTGATGTCCCACATTCTCTCTTGCCCTGAGAGACGCGATCTGCCAAGTTTTCAGGCCCGTGAAACACACCTCGTTTGCCGCGTACGGAGACCGCAATCGTGAATCGTCTTATTGTCCCTGCTGCAATTTTGACCACTTGCCTAGCTGCCATTGGACTACCAGTAAATGGGGAAGATACCAAGAACAACAACGATGCGCCCAAGTATCTGCTGCGATACTCTCTGCACGTGGGAGAGGACCTGCATTACGAGGTGACTCACGTCGCCAAAACAAAAACTCGAATCCGAGGTGCCGAAGAGATATCTCAAGTGCACACGATCAGCCAAAGACACTGGGCGGTCAAGAAAACCGACGACGAGGAAATGACGTTCGATCATGTCGTCGATGCAGTTGAGATGACACAGCAACAAGGAGATTCAAAGGAGATCCGCTGGGATAGCGACAGTGGCGAAAAACCTCCTGCACTCTTCAAACGCGTTTCAGATCAAATTGGCGAAACGATTTCTACAATCACGATTTCGGCTCAGGGCAACGAGACGCGTCGTGAGAACAACATTGGCAGCAAGGCTTCCTTGGGGATGGGAACGCTTGCAGTAGCTTTCCCGGAAAAGCCCATTGCAGTTGGCGAGTCATGGTCAATTCCGCGGGATGTCAAAACACGAACCGAGAATGGTGAGATCAAAGTCATCAAGATTCGAGAGCTTTACACGCTCGAAAAAGTTAAAACAGGTGTCGCGACACTTTCTGTCCGCAGCCAACCATTGACGCCATTGAACGAAGAATCAATCCGAGCACAAGTTGTGCAACAAATGAGCAACGGTGAAATACGTTTTGACTTGGACAATGGTTACATGCTGAGCAAGCAACTTGACTGGGACGAAACAATCGTGGGCTTTCAGGGTGCTAACAGCCTGATGGAATACCGAGCCAGATTCAGTGAAAAGCTTGTCGATGGCGTACCCAAGACTGCCCGTCGCTGAGTTCCGAGAAACACGCGGCAATCAGACCTCGCTCGAGATCACCTGACTCAGTTGCTTGCGTGCAGCCCGTCTTTCGAATAGCAAAACTCCGCCCACTGCAGAGAGTTGAAATAAAGCAACTCCCCAAGGTGGCACACTGCGGACGCGTGCCAGCAACGCCTGAAACCAATCTGGTTCGCGCTCCTGCTGCTGACGCACAATGTCTCCAAGAGAGGCCAAGGAAGTGCGCCAGTTCGCTGTATTTTCCCAGCCGTTTCGAGTTCTTCTCCAGCCTGTCGGTTGCACGGCCCTGCTGAGATAACGCGTGCCTGGCCGCTTCAGGCTGCTCGTTGACACAAGTTCTTTGGGTTCAACAGCATTGACCGAATCCAAGGGTAAGTCCACCAGTTTTATAGCCTGCGGACCATCTTCAACCCAAGCTCTCACCCGACCTCGATTCAGCATGGCGGCAGCCGCTTCCGAGCCCTCTTGGGGAACCCTGAATTGGACCGTGTCCGACTCATCCACCCGAGAAACGGGCGTCTCTGCTTTGGGCCACGCGTTCAAAATCAACCAGAAGCAAAGGATCAAAGTGAGAAGAAATGCATGCTTCATCAGCAAGCATTTCAGCCAATCACGATCCTCTGGACTCAGATAAAAAAAGTTCATGGATCGAGAGGGGATGCACGTTCCGGTCCAACCCACCAACAAACGACCCCATCCTGCCACAAGTCGTTTGTCTTTAGGGGTTTAGAAAAAACACTTGCGATTCCAATCGCAATCCAGCGTTGTTTTTTTGCAACACCGCAAGACACTTCATGGTGATATTGGACAACACGAGGCCAGAACCAACCCGCAAAACCGGACCCGAGCAAGGACAGACGTGTCTTTAAGTCTGGAAAAGGTCCAAATCAGACGTGCGTGCGAGGTAGGTTTTTACCAATGGCACGGTCTGCAGACGCGGCCCTCTTGCGGCTCAAAATCGCCTTGATGAAACGACACCCTCTGCAATGCAAAACATGACGACGATCACAACCCCACTCGAAGATGTGTTCCACGCTGAAGTGCTTCCTGCACTGCCCCACAGCGCGATCACCCTGTTGCAGCTCTCGCAGAATCCGGAATCTGGACCTGCAGATTTCACGAAACCGATCGAAGCCGATCCTGGGTTGATGGGGCAGGTACTGAAGTTCGTCAACAGCTCGTACTTTGGGTTCAGCCGGGAGATCATGAGCGTCCAGCAAGGGCTGACGCTGGTGGGCACCCGAGCGGTTACCAACTTCGCATTGTGGAACGCCGTCTTCAGCGTTATGCCCAATCCCAAGTTTGGTCCGTTCGATCTGAAAGCTCTTTGGCAGGACTCCCTTCGCCGAGCCCTGTTTGCACGCGAATTGGGACGCACGCTGAAACTAAACAACGCTGAAGACTTGTTCGCGGGTGCGTTGTTACAAGACATGGCAATCCCTCTACTGCTCAAAGAACTCCCCGAACAATACAAAGTCCTAGTCGAACGACGTGCCGAAGAAGGTCGTCGTTTGAGTGGCTTGGAGAAAGAAATTTTTGGATGGGATCATGCAGACGCTTCCGCCATGCTCGCCCAACAATGGAATCTGCCCGAAGAATTCGTTGCCTTGATCGCACAGCACACGAAACTAGACGAACTGCTTGAAGCAGGTCCAGAAAAACACGGTCCCGCCTGTGTCGCATTGGCCTCGCTACTTCCTTCTTGTAGCGATGAAGGATGGGACGAGTACGGCATGTTTATCAGAGGATACAGTGAACTGACTGAGAGTACCCCTGAAGTGTTACGGGAA
>Ga0315330_10001186_pt1 | contig 17356 bp, 18 predicted proteins | sample M140m34915metaG_FD_203453 | JGI IMG/M metagenome (GOLD analysis project Ga0315330, IMG submission 203453) | Ammonia-oxidizing marine archaeal communities from Monterey Bay, California, United States - M1 40m 34915 | ecosystem: Environmental > Aquatic > Marine > Intertidal zone | place: USA...
TGTTGATAAACACATAATAGATATTATTTCTGCAAATAACTTTCGTATTTTACTATTGTTTCTCATTTTAATTTCATTACCAATATAACCATTATGAATAATGTTTTTAAAATCGTTAAACCTTAACTCAATATAAATTGGTAATTTAGGATTTCCTAAATGTATATTTTTACTCATAGTAATAATGATTAAGTCCCAAACTTCTGAAAAATGACCAGCACATATAAATTCACACATCCAATAGCATGATTGTTCTATTTTTCCATCATTTATAGATTTTAGGAATTCTTTTTTTGCATCTGATTTTTTAAATTTTGAGAAGGTAACACCTTTGAACTCTTTTGCATTTCTTTTATCATTTATATCATTTGGATTCATTATATTATTTTTATATAAAAAATAATAACATTATACATATAATGGACATACAACCATCAATAATAATTTTATTATTTTTTACAATATTATTTTTCATATATCATATATATTATTCATATAAACATATGTATGAGGGTTTTACAACGATGAGAGGTGGATTTTTAGAAGGATTTCAGGGAAATTTAAAAAAAGGTAATAAAACATATTTAACAATTCAAGAAAAAAATGAAAGGGCATTTAATGAACTACCTAATTATACATATAAAGAAGATGTTCCTTTGGATGAAAAAGATAAGGAACCAAATAATACAATAGTTCATGGTGCAGCGAATGTAAAAAGTAATTCTATAACGGATGTTGTTGAAAAAAAATTAGATAATGGAAATTTTATATTTAATGAAGGCAATGATATATGGACGAAATTTTATTGTTCTATTTATGATTCTTTAATGTTAGATAAGACAAAAAACAATTATGAGATAAAAGAAATTATTTATACAACAAAAATGAAAAAATCTAGTAAAATTTTAGATATAGGTTGTGGAACTGGTCATCATGTAAATATGTTTTCAAAAAAAGGATATAATGCAATTGGTATTGATTCTTCACTTGAAATGATTAACCGAGCTAAAAAGAATTTTCCTGAATGCGAATATTATAATTCAGATGTTATGCATGGTGGTCAATTTGAAAATGGAGAATTTACACATTGTTTAATGTTATTTATGACACCTTATTACATTCAAGATAAAAAAGCAGCCTTCTTTAATATTTATAGTTGGTTAAAACCTGGTGGATTTATGGTGATACATTTGGTAAATAGAGATAAATTTGATCCTAGAATAGAAGCTTCTGACCCATTATACAAGGTAAATCCACAAAGATTTGCGAAGGAACGTATTACCAAAAGTTTTGTAAAATTTAATGATTTTCAGTATAAGGGGGAATTTATTGATGAAGGTGACTATTCAAAATATGTAGAAACAATGAAAGATGATAATGGTAGTAAAGCTATTAGAAATGAACATAAATATTATATGGAAAAACAAACGGATATTATTCAAAAGGCCAAAGATGTTGGCTTTAAACTTAAGGGTAAAATTAATATGAGTCCTTGTCAATATCCATATGAATATTTATATGTATTTGTAAAAAAATAATTTTATACATGATTATGTTTAAAATGTATAAAATAAAAATATCAAATATGTATGTTATCATATAAAGTTAGTTTAGGTGAGATTATAAATCCATATTTACATATTATATTACTGATTATTTTTTTAGTAATTGTGCTTTTTTTGTTTCATTTTAAATATAAACATAAACATTGGTTAAATCAGGTAATACACAATAATTATGATCCTAGATTGTGGGGTAAAAAAGGTTTTATTGTTAACAAAGCAAAAATTACAAAATATTATGATTCTTTAATTTATTCAACAAAATGGTCTGAATTGAATTATACAATGAAATGTGCATGTTCCTGGTTTTTAAATAAAAAATATAATTATTATCAAGGTTTAAAATTAAAACTTACTACAAAGAAGTTAACTTCTCTTTTTGAGAAACATAACAAACCATGTTATATATCGTTAAAATATGAAAACCATCAAAATAAACAAAAAATAACGGGCTGTATAATTTCCAGACCAATAGAAGGAAGATTTTATAATAAGGATTTGAATCTATATACTTTTGATTATATATGTGGTGAAAAAACAATTGATTATTTTAAAATACTATATACACATTTTAAAAATCATAGAGATACCCATAATGGTAAAATTTTCCTATTTCATACTACTCAAAAAATAGAGATTGCTACTTCTTTGATAAACATAAATACAAACCTTTATTCTATAAAATTTTTCCCTAAGAAAGTAATACAAAGGTATAGTGGAATATCTATTCAATTAATATCATCAAGTAATTATAGATTATTTATGAATACATTTTATAAACTTTATGAAGTATTTGATTGTTTCTTACATATACACATGACACAATTATTATATTTATTAGACCAAAAGATTTTATATATTGTTGTTTATTTGTCTAATAATAAAGTTTTGTGTTGTTATTTTTTTAAAAACAATAGTTCTTTGCATAATCAGTCGCAGACAATTACATTGATTGGTTCATATAAAGGAACCGAATATGAAGATATGTTTATCGATGGTTTTTATAATTCAGTTGTTTATGTGTCAAATTCATTAAAAATTAAAAGTATACTTGTTGATGACTTAGGACATAATACTATTTTACTTAAAAGTATAAATAAATACAAAATTGTTGAAACATTTAAATCATTTCTTTATTTATATAACTTTGTTTATAGTTCATTTAATAAAGACCAAGTATTATTATTACTATAGAAAATTGAATTATATTTCAATAGAAAATTGAATTATATTTCAATAGAATTAAGTATTATTATAAGACAAACCAAGAAAAAAGCATCAATTAAAAAAAAATGAATAAACTATCCTGTCTAGCAAACGTTAAACGTGTTGAGAGTAGTGTTCGTCCAGAGGTTCCACCAGATGTTATATTCGCATCTTATGTTGGTGACTGTTCTGGGTCCATGGTAAATCAAATGGATGCGTCAGCTGATGGTGTTTATGAATGGGTTAAGGAAATGTGTAGTGGAGTTATTAATAACGAACAGAATGGGTTTATTAGTGTCACATTTTTCGACACAAATATATTTAAACGAATTGAAAATGTAAATATGAAAGATATAGAAATTTCTATTGAAGATGCACGTGAATGGAGTAAACCAAGAGGAAGCACCAAGCTATACGATACAGCCATTATGGACATTAATAAGTTGAGAAAGAGACTAGAAAGTTATAAAAAAAGTAATCCAACTAAGAAGGTTGTTGGTGTATTTCAGTTGTTTTCAGATGGTTATGATAATGCATCAACCTTTTCGGATATTGATTTGAAGAGAGCTATTGAAGATGCAAAGAAGGAGGGTATTGTGTGTATTTATTTGGGTATTGGACAAGATGCACTTGCAATTGGTCAAAGCTATGGTTTTAATGTTGAACAGTCACTGTCAGTAGATGTTGGAGAGGAAACATCTGGAATGGCTTTTAGAGGTTCTTCACTGAATGCAATGAGAAGCGCAACGAGTGGCACACCACAAACTATTCCACAGTGTCTAAGACAATCATCTGCACCAAGTCAGTTTTCTAACCAATCACCCACAAATACTATTATACGATCTCCACATCGTAATAATTTAAGGCAATCAGCTATTCCTCCACCTCCTATGTTAAACCTAAGACAACATTACGGTCCTCCTCCACCAATGATTCGCCGCAACTAAATAAACTTATAAAATTTAACTATTTAACTATATTTTTTTACTTTCTTCTAGTATATTTTCTCTTTTTTCTTACAGTAAAATTCTTCTTTAATCTCTGTTTACTACAACGTGTTAGTTTAAGTTTTAGTCTTTTTGTATGTTTTTTTAACTTTTTTAACCTTCTTTTAGTTCCCCTTACACATAACATTTTTTTCTTTAATCGACGTTTGCTACATTTCTTTTTTGTGCGTTTTCTTCCTCCTCGCTTAAATGCTTTTTTTACCCATCGTTTTAATCGTGGTGCTGCTCCTACGGCATTCGTTTTTTGAGAAGTTGTAGTATCGGAAACATCGGAAAGATCGGAAGGAGTATCGGAAGCAGCACCAGAACCTATATTAAGAAGTCCTACAGCCGGATTTCTGGCGGACTGTGCTCTTTCTCTTATTCGTCGATTTTCAGCAGCATGTTTCCTATTTTGTTCTAATTGTCTCGCATTTTCTTCATTTAATACTAATTGTTGTCGTTCCATAGCAGTTAATTTCCGTTTTAATTCTTCATTTTCATCTGTTAATTCAACATTTCTTATATGCGTATCTCTGACCACCTCCGATAAACGAACAGTTTGTTCTTCTTGACTTTTTCTTTCTTGTCGTGTTCTATCAATTGCATCATCAGCTTCTTTTCTAGCATCTTGTGCATCAAATGCAGCTGTTTTTGCTGCTTGTTGCGCTTCTCTAGTTTGCCTTGCATACCTTCTAGCATCATTCTCTTTACTCTGAGCAATACTCTGAAGTTCAGAAGATGCCGCAGTAGCTGCAACAGCACCTTCAATTGTGGTATTGAATTCTTTTTTTAAATTTTTATAAAATACCGGAAAAAAATCATGAGCAACTGTTAAATTATGACGTGCTCTGTGATGCCATCTTTTTGCTTTGAATTTCTCATAGTCTATTTTCTGTATTTCTCTGCTATTATTTCTATCCAAAAAATATGGATCCACTGGTAAAGAATTGGCTTCTCTAGGAGTGACTTTATTATAAATTTCTTGTAATGATTTCTTTTTTGCTCTATCCCATGATGCATTAAAACCACTACTTTGTTTGATTCCTTCTGCTATTTCACTTAACTGTCTAGTTGTTCTCATTGAGGTCATTTTATATATATATAACGCATAGATATATAATTAGTAATTAACGGTTATATCTTCCGGAAGCATATTTTGCATATTGTTTATTTTTTGTTATACTATCTGTAGTATTTGAAAATAAAGGACCTTTTTTCATAGGCATACCTATGTCTCTAAATATAGGTTTTGGAGGAGGGACCCATTTACCAACAATAAATGTTCGAAGTGTTGTGGGACATATTTTTCTGACATAACGTCGTAGAAAGGTTTGAGAACTTGGTCCACCAACTAAATGATAATTTTTATTATCAATTAGCCATTTTCCTTCTTTTTCAATAGGTTCGGCAAGGCTTGTGGGACTGTAAGCTGAATTTCCATCTCCACCAGCAGCAAGATTATTCGCGTCCGCCTGGTCCCAATCCTCTCCAGCACCATTCAATCTTATAAATTCTAAAGGTTGTTGTTCTAAACAAGAAGCCACCGCAGGAAATATTTTTGTATTATTTATAGTCATATCAAATCTATTTTTACAATTTGCCATAATATAATATATTTATATTTAATAAAAAATACAAATATAATACTGTCATTTGTAGAGAGTAGTTATCTAGTATATTTTCCAACCTTTGTAAATGAGTCAACAGTAAAAATAACAAAAACACCTAAAAATAAATATAAAATAAGTTCTTCAGTAACATTAGATGTTTTGTGGTCTTGTTGTTCTTCTAATAAATGTAAAATATGATTTAGTTTTGTCATAAGTTCACCTTGAGAGCCATTAAGGTTCTGAGAATCAGCTATTTTTTGAAAGTTAGGAACAAAATGTTCATAATATGAAGAATTAGTTTGTGCTTTATTTGAAGAATATGAGTCAATATTAGGTTTATAAACAATAGGTTTTTGGTCCGATTTTGGTGTAGGAAAATTAGTAATTTGAGGAGGTGCAGGCATATTAACTTTTTGCGCACTATGAAAATCGCCTAAATCATCGTCTTCTTCATCACCATTATTATTTAGGAAATGTTGTCCTAAATTATTTGAATCTTCAGGCATGCGTATTTTTTCATGCGGTTTTTTTGCATTTTTTAAAGTAATATTTTTTCTTTTTTTATTTTTTTTATCATCCTTAAAATTTATTTCTGAAAATTGTAATGCCATCTTTATAAAAAATATAGATTTTTTTTTATGTTTTAAACTGAAAATATAATATTATTAATATTTAATATATATTATGAAATTATCAATTCATAAAAATAATATAAAAATATACATTATTATATTTATCGTATTATGTGTCTTTCCATGTAATTATTATTCATTTTTGCAAAATACAAATTATTTAAATGGATTTCGAATATTATGTGCGTTAGTATTAATATTTGCAAGTCAACAAGAATTAAATAAAATGATAATGATTACATTATGTGTATTTTTATTGTATTATAAAGTAAATAACTATTGCGGGTTAAAATATCGTGAACCAATGTTTGCGGTATTACCACCTATAAGTCCATATAATAATAATCCAGTATTTGTTCCAATGGATACAAGGAATAAACTTATACATGAAAAATTAACATATGAAGGTTTTTTCAATAATGTAACAAATGATGGTTTAATGGGAAAATATGATATAAATCATGAAATTCCTAAACATCATGATTTAAGAAATAAGAATTCATTGGATAGGTTATTAAAATTGGAAGGTGAGTTGGCAAATAATATGTCAAGAGGAGAAAAGTATTATAGACACAAACGCGGGTTTTTTAATATGTTTTAGAAATTTTTGAAATAAAAAATATAGTTACATATTATTATGGTGAAGAAGAAAACCAAAGCAAATCCTATAATGTTTTACATTAACTCGTTAAATAATAGTAAATTTTTTGCGGGTATGATAATGATAATGTTAAATATAGGGTCAAAATATATTACTATTAAGTTGAGTAAAACCCAAGAAGCATATTTAAGAAATTCGATAGGTCATCAAATATTAGTATTTGCAATATGTTGGATGGGAACACGTGATATAATAACATCATTAATTTTAACAACAGTATTTATAGCATTAACCCAGCATTTATTTCATGAAGAAAGTTCATTGTGTATATTGCCTAAAAATTGGACAAAGTTAGAAAATGTTTTAGATTTAGACGGTGACGGAAAGGTAAGCGATGATGAAGTAACAGAAGCAATAAAGATATTACAAAAGGCCAAAAATAAGAAAAAATAAAATTTAATCTCATTTATTTATAAGTATAAACGAATGAGATTTGAAAACTTTAAAATAAAATTATATTACAAATTAAATAAATTAAAAAAAGGTAAGTGGGCGAAAAAAGATAATTATTTAACTTTTTTTGGTGACGAATTACCGTCATTTAATAGTAAAACAGATAACAATGAAAGTAAAATTTATGAAGGTGATACTGTAATTTATAAAAATCAAAATAAACCAGGTCATGCAAATAATGGTTTAAAGGCATTAGTTATAAAGGTTCACAAACCATTAAAGTTAAAAGAAAAAATTGAAGCATGGGAGAACAATAGAAGAGGGTCATATCCTTTAGAAGATAAAAAATATGATTTGGCATTCTTATTGGATGAAGATGAAAAGGAAGACCGGCGTATTAATTTAACGGAAGGAAACAAACGTTCTATTGTAAAAATGAAAATGACTTTTGTAGATAAGACAAAAATTAAACGTATACCAGAGAAGGTATTAATGTTGAGTGTAAAAAAATCATCTTTACATGGTTTAAATTCACAACAAAAGGAAAAACTTTTAAGAAAAAAGGTAAAAAATTTATTTAAGCAATTATTTAAGAAAGGAACCGAATTTAAACCCAAATATGTAGATAAAAGGTCAAAAAATTATGATAGTTGGGAAGAACGTAATAGAGCAGAAGGATTTTTTGTAGATAGAAGTAAAGAAAAGACAATAATAAAAGGAGATATTATTACGAGTGTAGACATATTAGACAATTGTTCAAAAAAGACATATATGAAGCCAAAAAAGAATCATGTTGTAAGCAATTATAATATTTTGGAAATAAATGTAGACAATGCATTAAATGTAGTGAGTGACAGTTTTTTTATCGATGATTTGGAGAAGGATTTTTATACACAAGAAGGGTTGAAGGATAATGTAGAATTAATTGAGGAAGCAAAAAATTATTTGGTAAATATAAGAGGTAGTAGAAAAATAAGAGATTCATCAAGATATGCTAGAGCTGTAATGGAAAAGAGAAGTATATTAAGGAGCACAAAAAATGATGCGTCGCGATTAAAAAAGTGGGAAATATTTTTAACCTCTTTAATGATAAAAAAAACATTTAGAAGGGATTTGAAGGTTGTTAATCATTTAAAAGAAGGCGAGTGGGTGTCAGTTATACAATCATCTGGATTATTTGATTTTATGTCTCAAAATAATAATAAATTTTTATTAAGACCAATAATTGAACAGTTATACATAATAAGACAAATTATAGGTTTAACTGGGGAACCAGGATTACTTTCTAGAAGAATAACAGATATAAATGATATGTCAATTATAGAAAACAGTGAAAAAAAGAAAGAATTACAAGATTTATTGAGAAAGTATGGAAATAGAAGTATAAAAACAGGAAATATACCAAGAATAATAGTGAAAGCTAAATTTTATTTACAAAGGGAGGATGAATTGGGGGCAAAATTAGGATTTAGTGCAAAATGTGAACAATCTATAGATGAATTACAAAATGTAGTTGGAGGTTTATTTGGTTTTATTGGTAAAAGAAATAAAAAAACCAAAAAAAGGAAAAATAAGGGTAAACGGGTGGCAATGGATGAGGATTATATTGGTGGTCGCAAATCTCTTTTTAAGAAATCTCTTTTTAAGAAATCTCTTTTTAAGAAAAAGAGAACAAAAAAGAAAAGGGGGTATGGGGGAAAATCCCCCAAGAAAAGTGGGTATGGGGGAAAATCCCCCAAGAGAACAAGAAGAAAAAAGAAACATAAAAGAAGGAAATTTACTAGACGAAGATAATTACTTATTTTTTGATTTTAAGATTTAATTCATGTATTTTTTCCTTCAAATCATTATCTTCAAATAACTTTGATATTTTATCAATTTTATTTTCCAAACGGTCTAAACGCTCTATTTCTTCTTGGTCTTCAGTTTTTACATCATAATACCAATTATACATTCCATAAACACCATTGTAACCTAATTTACCAACATTATATGCTATATCGATAGTTTCGTATATTATAAATCCGAGAACCATTATATATAATATATATAATGGAAATAAATTAAAGTTGAAGAGAAACAGTATTTCTTTCACTCTTTTTACGGCGACTTTTCTTTGGCATATTATCCAAATCAGCACTCATACTCTTTAGTTCGCTTGCACTTACGGTGCTACTATTATCCTTTGAAATATTAATATTTTTTGTTTTCAATCCTGCTAGAAGGCTGTTGACATCTCCACTAGGCCCTTTCATTTCAGGTCTTTGGGACCGTCTCCTAGGAACTTCACTAAACGTAGGACCAGAATTACCTCTAGCCATATTTACATCGGGTCTAGATGCAGTATTAGGTCCTGGTGGCGAACCCATTGGTGGCATAGGTGGCATACCGCCACCACCACCCATAACACTACTCATAAAGTTACCAAATCCAGGATTATTTTGTCCCATAGTATTCACAGCAGCTTGAGTAAACTGTTGCATAAGTTCTGGATTTTGCCTCATAATATCATCCATACCAGGAACAGAAGATTTAAACATTGTATTTGTCATGTGTAACATGAATCCACTACCTCCAAGCATAAAAAGAAGTTTAAGCTCAGGCGCCATCTTTGTTTTGCCACCATATTTTTCATGTAATTCACCAAACACATCATCATAATCTTCAATATTTTCATGAACAGATTCGGCCCAGCCATCTAATTTAATATCAAAAGGGTCAAATTTTTGGTTCAAAAATTCTAAACCAGAAACGGCGGCCATAAGCATTTTCCCTTGAAATTTCATACTACTTTTCTTTTCTTTTTCTGATTTAATCAACTCAAATTCTCCTTTCATTTCATCTAAATTAGATTCCATACCATATTTTTTACTTAATTTTACTCCTTGCTTTTCTAAAGCTTCCAATTTTCTTAAATAAATAAGCTTCTGTTTCAATAATTCTTCATTTGATATTTTTGGCTTTTCAATATGAATTTCAGGATTCACAGGAATATTATTAAATTTTTTCATTCCATCCCAAGTAGAATTACTTTCCTCTAAATTAGATGATTTTTCGCCCAATTTACTTCCTCCCATTGGGCTCATGTTTAATTTAATGGGTTCATGTTCTAACGGTTTATTGTTTATAATATTAGGAGTTGAAGCAGTAAATCCTGAGTTGAATACCTTTTCTCGCATTTCTTTTGGACTTTTTAAATCTTTATTTAATTCAGCATCTAAATTAGAAATATCACTTAACTTAATTTCAGATTTTGGACTATTAGGTCTAGATTGTCTATTTGGGTTCATAAGAAGATCTAATCCAGGTCCAAAATTAACACTTTTTTTTGAAACATTTTCAGGAACACCGGAAATTTTGATTGTTCCTTGGTCTCCTTTTTCTTTTACAACTAATTTTGGTGTTTCAATAGATTCAACATTAAGATTTATTTCTTCCATTATAAATAATTAAAGAACATTTAATTTTAAGTATTACGCATAAAATATATTTTAATTAAAAAAAAATATATATTTTATTTGATATTTTTTTCATTTTATTTGATATTTTTTCATTTTATTTGATATTTTTTCATTTTATTTGATATTTTATTAGTATTTTCCATAATACATGACTAATTTACAATGTATATAATTAGATTTTATTGTTAATATACCATAATCCTTGTAAAAAACAATCAGCTAAATCATCTCTTTTTTTGTTTTTATTAAATTCTTCAATCCACCCACTCAATACATTATGTTTATGTAATAACTCTCGTGTTACATTTATTCCAATTTTTTTCCGTTCTGAATATGTGGTTTTCTTTCCATCTAAAAAGTCTTTTAGTTTATTTCCCGACGATACTTCAATAATATTTGTAACATCATTTTCTATTAAATGTTGCATAATCATACCTTGTAAACATTTCATACGCAACGCAATAGGTCCTATTTGATTTTCTATTAACACTGTATGTATTGAACTATAGTCTAATATATTTTTAAACTTTTCTTTCAAACTTACACCTAATGTCACCATATTTAAATGATTCGCATTTTTGTTAGTATTTTTGATATGATTTAAGTATTTTAATTCTATAGTTTCAATAATGGAGTTAATCATTTGAAATTTCCGTGTTATTTTTTTGCTTTTTTCATAAATGTATGGTATGTTATGTTTTTCTATAATTTGTCTTAATTTATTCATATTGGAATTTTTAATTTTTTTTGGGTTTAAGTCAGAAGAGGGAACAGAGAACCCACTTTCTTTGGAGTGTTTTTTACAATAAAGCTTTCCATTTTTTTCAAATTTGGCATTATTATTACATTTTTTACCATTTTTTTGATTCGCACAACATATATATTTTTTGGTGTTACATAAATCCAAAACATTCCAACAATCTATGGAATATGATTTGTCTTCTTTGTAACATAACATACAAATTGCTAAATGTTTTATTCCGACATCAATACTTAATATGTTCATATATACAATGACTTTATTAAGTTTAAAGTTTTAAATACTTTTTATTTCATCTTGACAAAAGGAGTATCCTGGCGGGCTTGTAATTGTTGACGACTCAAGTATATATTTTTCAAGTCAGACCCAACATATCCAAATGGTCTATTATTATCAAATACATTATTAAACAAATATTTATTAGTATTTTTAAATTCACTGGAACCGACAGATGAGTTAATATTTGTATTTAAAGCACAATTATTATTTTGTTTAATCAAAGACATACCATTATTAATTAAATATTGTCTGTATTCATAGTTAGATTGTAAATTTAAACTTTTCTTCAACTTATTGTTTGCTTCACAATTTGGGTCAAAATTAGTAAATTGTCTTGAATCTGACATTAAAGGAGGCATATTTTTATGTATGTTATTACTTCCTGCGTAACATGTAGACCAGCTCATATTTATATATGAGTTAGATAAAATTAATTATTCTTTTCCAAAAAGGCAATTAGTTTTCCTTTATTTAAACTCTTCCAACCAGTAAGTGATTTTTGTTCACAAATATTTCTCAATTGTGATTTGGTCAGTTTATTGAAATCTACTAAAGATTCTGAAGTTTTAGTTTCTAATTTATCTTCCAAAATTTCTAAAGCTTTATTGGGTTCTTCATTAACTACAACATTATCTGCGATTCCAGATATTTCTAAACTCTCATCAAGAGTATTTTCTTGGTCTTCATCATCACTTTCATCTTCACTAGAATCAAATTCACTTTCTTCATCAGATACATCAATTAAATTATTTTCTTCTTTATGAATAGTATCATTATTTTCTGTCAAAGGTTCATCAGAGTCATTAATATTTTGTTCATGTAATTGTTCTTCATGAAGCTGTTGTTGATGATACATTTGAAATCGTTTCATTTCTTCTTCCGAGTCATTTTGCATTCTGCTATTATGTTCCTGAATGGTATTAAAAACAAGATTTACTTTTTTGTCAATACTATTCATTTTATTTCTAAAGTAAACAAATATTAGAGTTCCGGTTAAAAATGTTATTCCTACACTAAAAACTAAATCACGCATTTTATTAATTTGTTATAAGAATAAAAAACGTATGATTATACGAACTAAATATTATTTAAGGTATTTTGAGTATTTTCAATAATATGTTGTGGATAATTCAATTGTTTTAAAACACAAATACCACCTTTAACCTTAGAAATACCTTTTGTGATTTTATATTTATAAATTGGGTCATATTTATTTATTATAGTAGTTGACATATGATAATTTTCGATACGTTTGTTTTTCTTTTGTTGAAATAATTCACATAATTTAATAAAGTGTGTTGTTAAAATAAATTTAATATTTTTATTTTTAGATATGCAATGAAGATAGGCATATGCACTACTAATAGCTTCATACGGATTTGTTCCAGAATATAATTCATCAAAAATAGCAAAGTGTCTTTCGTCTTTATATGTATTCATATTATCATAGATTTCTAAACATCTTCGGGCTTCTGCTTGAAATAATGAATCTCTACCATTTGTATCAGGTATATTCATGTAACAATGTATATGATGGAATGGTGTAATTTTACCAGAATCTAAGAAACCAAATCCAATTTGTTGACACAAAAGTAAATTAATAATAGTAGATTTTAACATAGTAGTTTTACCCGAAGCATTGGGTCCTGTAATAATTTTATTTTTCTTTAAAGTAATGTCATTTTTAATAGGTTTATTTTTGAGTAATGGATGATATAATTGTTTAAATTGTAATTTACTACTTTTATTTGTTAATAACTTAACTTTATTAATTATTTTTTTATTAACTTTATTTGATATACTTTTCATGACATCAATATATCCATTAAATGCGAAACTATACGTTATACTATCTTTAAAATCATCATCATCATAAACAATATAGAAATTTTTCATAGTAACACCAATATAACCGATATTTTTTAATGATAAAAAGTTATTTGGAAGACCTACAAAATCATTGTAATAAGTAATTAATTTTTGTTTTTCATTTTGCAAACAATTAGAAAAGTTATTATAAGTGGTATATGATCGAACTAATTTTTGATAGTAAGTCATATTTTCAATGGTATAGTCTAAATAACCCCGAAAATTATTGAAAGTATTTGTTATGTAAGTGGAATTATTATAGAATTTTTTGCATGATAATACATTTTGGTAAATATTATAAAAATACATGCTAAAACAAAACAGTAGGTAACCTTTTTTGGTTATATTTACAGAATTCCATTGTGTAAAAAGTTGACCAATAGCGTGTTTTTTTAATTGTTCTTTAAGTATAGCATAGTAAGTATTCATGGTAACAGGAATCCTCATAGCTTTCAACAAAAAAAAAGGCACTATAAGAGCAAACATAGGAGCAGCCAGATTGATGACAGGTGATGCGAGATTATAGAAACTGAGGATCATTAAAAAAAGAGAAATATTGTTGACCCATTTAAAATATGACCAGTCGATATATTGGAAAGTTTCTAAAAACGAATTATTATTTTTAATATCATTAAAATTATCCCAAGTATTAGTGAGTAAACCTTTTTCCAAAGGCATTGAGTCTATATTTTTACATAAGTTTTGTGTATCTTTTAAGTATTGAACATTTGTGGTATAATAACTTGAAAAAGGTTTTACACATTGATTTCCAAAAATTGTTTGTGGATTTAATATACTATCATAAACACTTATTTCACTACCAACATTTGCCTTTGTTAATTCTAAATCAGAATCTAAATTAGAAACTATAGTTTTAGATTCTTTTAAATATTGAATGGGTAATTTAAAATTATTATATAAGGAATCTAACATTTATAAAATAATAGAAAAAAGACTCTATTTTATTACGAATAAATGATTGTCTATAAAAAAATCATGACTTTCAAATAAAAAAATCATGACTTTCAAATAAAAAAATATTTTATAAAAAATTAATTTTATATAAAACTATATTTTAAAAGAACAAAATTATCCTAGATGGGATGCGTAATCAGCAGGTAGCTCAATAATTTGTGTATCATAATATTCTTGAAAATGCTTTAACTTTGCACCATCATACTTTGTCTGAAAATTAATAGCAACACCCTTTCTACCCCAACGACCTGACCTACCAATTCTATGTAAATATGTATGTTCACTCTTAGGAACATCAAAATTAATAACAATACTAACTTGTTGAACATCAATACCTCTAGCAAACAAATCAGATGTAACTAAAACACGAGATGCTCCAGATTTAAACTCTTTATGTGTATCTTTTCTTTCTTTTTCATCCATCTTACCATGAATCTTTTTAACAGGAAATCCATCTTCTTCCATTGCTTGTGCTAAATCGTCAACTCTTTTAGTGCTATTACAATAAATAATTGCCTGTGCAATAGATAATTGTGAAAACAAATCTTTAACAGTCATATATTTTTGATGGTCATCATCTAATGAAATATAATATTGTGCAATACCTTGTAACGTTAAATTATCATTTTTTACCAAAATTTCATTCGGATTTCTCATAAACTTGGTTGTTAACATTTTTAAGTCTGCTGGCATTGTTGCACTAAATAGACCGATTTGAATATTATTAGGCATAAACTGAAATATTTTATACATTTGCTCTTTAAATCCGGTTGACAACATTTCATCCGCTTCATCTAATACTAAAACTTTCAAATCATCTACTCTAAAATATTTTCTACGAATCATATCATGAACACGTCCTGGTGTTCCAACAACAATATGTGGTGTATTATTATCCAACTTATTTTTATCACCATCAACAGATGTTCCACCAACAAGTAATTGAACTGTAATATTTAAATATCTTCCTAGGTCATTAACACATGAACAAATTTGATTTGCTAATTCATGTGTAGGAGCCAAAATAAGTGCCTGTGTATTCTTGACATTTTCATCAATTATTTGTAGTGTAGAAACCGTAAATGCACCAGTCTTTCCTGTTCCTGATTGAGCCTGTGCAATAATATCTCTCCTTTTTTTTTCCTTTGTTTCAGAAACCATTGTTGGAACCGCTGTTTTCTGAATAGGTGATGGCTTTTCAAAACCATATGAATAAATTCCTCGTAATAAATTTTCCTTTAAATCTAATGTTTCGTCTTCCCAAGTTTGAACTGTTTTAATACTCATCTTAAATATAACTATATTATTTCGTTTAAGTGTGTTTTCAATTTTATATATTTAAAATTGATTTAAAATGAATTCATTACTATAACCCAAATAGAAATAATGAGAAAAAGATATTCATCCAATGAAATGAATAAAATATCTGATAATTTAGACTTGGAATTACCCAAGGATGTTATTAATATTATTAATTTTATAGCACATAAAGTTGGTGCACCAAGTTATAAAAAGACACCAAATTTCAAAAGACAACATAGAAATCAAAGTAAAATTATTGATAAAATTACCGGTGATGATTGGGCTGCAATTAGAAATTTTAAGACAACAGTTATGAATAAAAATACCGAAGGTATATTAAAAAATATAGACGATATAAGATGTTTATTAAATAAGATTACAAATACATCATATGATGAAATAAAAACTGAAATTTTTGAAAAAATGAAAGAATCAAAGGATAAATTTAGTTTGGAAGAGTTTACAAAAATTGGAAAGTTAATATTCACAATTGGTTCCAAAAACAAGTTTTGTTCACATTTATATGCAAAGTTATATAAAGAATTATCAAAAATATACACTATATTTAATTCAATAAGTGAACAAAATTACAAAATGTATGGAAAAATATTTGATGAAATTAATTATGTGGACCCAGAGGAGAATTATGATTTGTATTGTGATTATAATAAAGAAAATGAAAATCGAAAGACAATGAGTCTCTTTTTCATAAATTTGATGAAATACAATGTTTTTGAGAGAGAGCATATTATTGATTTAATGTTCAAGTTGATATACAATATTGAAAAAAATATAAGTGAAGATGGTAAGGTAGAAATTGTAGAGGAAACAGTAAATAGTTTACATATATTTATTATAGAAGGTCACGAAGAGTTAAGTGTAAGTGATTCATGGAAAAAAATATTAATACATATCAATAAAATGGGTAATATAAATAAGAAAGATTATAAGTCATTAACAACAAAAACTGTATTCAAATATTTGGATTTATTGGAGGAATTGGAAGATTAAATAAAATATAATTAAAGATTAATAATTAATTATATTAAAAATGGAAAAAATTAATATAAGTGTTAAAGAAGTAGAAAAAAAAATAGATGAACCTATTCTTAATATTAATGATTTGGTAAATATGGTAAATGAAAAATGTGAATATTTAAATGACCCAAATATGGATAATTATATTGCTTTGGAAATAGACTATAATATTAATTATACAGTGGACCAATTAAAGAATATAATGAAATACTATAAATTATCAACTAGAAAGAAAAATAAGGGTGAAATAGTGCAAGAACTTGTAATTTTTGAATTAGATCCGGTAAATATTTATATGGTAAGTCATAGAAAATATTTATGGACATGTATAGATGCTATAAATGAAGATCCATACTTAAGTAAATTTCTAAATATAAGAACTTAAATATTTTTTTAAATATTAAGATAAATATATAAATGGTTGTTTCGGTTATTAACAAGACTGTTTCGTATACAGAGGTAAAAACAATAGAAGAGCAGGATACAGAATTCACAGCATCAATGTTTATAGTTGAAATACATGACCAAAATTGTTTAATAGCTTTGGGTAAATTAAATAAAGAGTTTGGTGGAAAGGGTATTTTTTACGTTCCTATTTATTTAGTTAATGGAAGTGATG
>Ga0315330_10001192_pt1 | contig 17326 bp, 13 predicted proteins | sample M140m34915metaG_FD_203453 | JGI IMG/M metagenome (GOLD analysis project Ga0315330, IMG submission 203453) | Ammonia-oxidizing marine archaeal communities from Monterey Bay, California, United States - M1 40m 34915 | ecosystem: Environmental > Aquatic > Marine > Intertidal zone | place: USA...
TCCTGAGATGCTCTCGGCCGGAAAAGGAGTAATAGTAAACGTCAGTAGCGGTGCAGCAACAAGTCCTCGGGAAGGCTGGAGCCACTATTGTTCAAGTAAGGCTGCCGCCCTGATGCTAACAAAAACAGTACATCATGAGTATGCAACGCAGGGTATACGAGCGATTGGTTTGAGCCCTGGGACAGTTAAGACGGAAATGCAGGTATCAATTCGCGAATCTGGACTAAATCCAATCAGTAAAATGTCGCCAACTGATCATTCACCACCTGAAAAGCCAGCTAAGATTATTGCCTGGTTGTGCACTAATGATGCAAAAGAATTTGATGGAGACGATGTATCAATAAAAAATCATATCATACAAAAAAGAGCTGGATTACTGTGAATACTTATCTATCAAACTTCGGCTAGCGCCCAACATTCCTACGCAGCTAAAACAGGCCCGTCACCAACTATGGTTGTTCTGTGCATCACTCGCCGTTCATTTGGATCATGAGGGGTCACAATGTGCATAGTACATCGATTATCCCACATTAAAATATCATCTGTTTCCCACTTATGCTTGTAAACAAATTTGTCTTGGCCAGCAAAAACGGCCAGTTCTGTGATTAAATCGACAGATTCCGCTTCCTCCATACCCTCAATTTTATCATTATAAATTGGGCTTATATAAAGCGACTTCCGCTTTGTTTTTGGATGCACACGAACCATCGGCTGCCATATTGGTGGCATCGCGGCTCGTTCGTCCTCAGTTGGTTTTCTAGCCCCGGTTATCCGGCTTAGGTTTTCAAAATCATGGCGGCATTTTTTTCCTTCTATCCGTTTTCGCAATTTTTCTGGAAGTGCATCATAAACCTCACACATATTGGTAAAACATGTTAACCCACCGGTTCTGCTTATCTCGAGGCCATGAAGAAGAGAACCCATAGCCGGAATTGGACGATAACTTGAGTCCGTGTGCCATTTTTTTGCACTGGATAATTGTTGCTGAATGGGATGAGACTGAGGCATAAGCTTTCCATCCTCATCCGTATTTGAAACGCGAAAGATTTCCTTTTTAAATTTTGACTTGATTATATTCTGATGAAATATTTCAGGTTCACCAAAATTACGAGTAACGGAAACGTGCTGTTCGTCAGAAATTTTCTGACCGGGAAAGACTAATATTTGATAATCCATCCAAGCTTGATGAATTTCCTCAACACAAGACTTATGCAGTGGTTTATTAAAATCAACATTAGTCACTTCCGCTCCTATTAGAGGATGAAGCCGCCGTATTTTAAGCCCCTGTTTATCGTTGCTGGTTACCATATATTTCCCTCCCAGGATATGAACTAATCATCAATAAATTCAAACCCCATTGCCCTAGCGTGGTAATAAATGCCTCCGTCTTGCACAATTAAAAATTTTGCCTGTTCTTCACCGTGATTGTGATGCGAGTGAACCGATACCGGTGGTGTAATTGTGGTGGCCCATGGCGCCCAATCCTTGCGCTCCCCATCGATCATCGAAAAACAATTTTCACCCTGAATAATCAATGATATCGCAACCGAATTATGTCGGTGTGGTCTCTGTGCAACACCAGCTGGTAAAGAATTCATAGCTACGGTTAACGTTGGCAAGACATTCCGACTTCCCTCTTGTTTGCTGGATGAAAATATCAGAGCCGAACCTGCTATATCATCACCTCGGCCTACTTTATAGATAAGATCGATTTGTCTATCAATTTCGTCAGAGGGATAATGAACGACATCGGTTGGAGCACTACCTGCCCTAGGCACTTGTAAGTGTTCAAACGCTAACTGAGGCTCATTGGTGACAATCCAAAGGACCGCCGGCTCATCAATTGCTTTATGAATTTGACATGCGTCACCAGGCGTTACAAATACGTCACCCACATCCCATTCAATACGTTCATCACCTGATTCTGTTACCCCCTTCCCTTTGATGACGTAATACACTGCTCCACTGGCCACAAAGTCTGTTCTTAATTCTTCGTCACCAAGTATTCTACCATAATAAGCTAAGACTAACGGGGAAGTCGCGGGAAATGGACACTGCATCAGGTGCGAAACATCACATGGGATTAAACCCGTAGGGGATGCATCAGATAGAGCTTTTCGCGGCTCGTCCATAAAGACCATATTTGGCACTGGGGGCAACTGCACATTGAAGGCATTTCCCGTATTGAAATATCGGGCTCTCGACTCGGCCGCGCTCCTTGGACTAACCGACACCTGCGCGGGTAGATCCGCGATCGATTTAACAGCGATATTATCTGGCACTTTTCCCTCCTTCTTTATCCTCCGTTAACTTTAATACAATTGATTTTTTATTTCCATTTTTACAAGTATTCTATCGACTATCTGTTCAAATAACTTTAATAAGTAGCCCCTCTATCGACACTAATCAGGCGGGTAATATGAAAAAACTCTCGGACTATCGGGCTTTTACTTTTGACTGTTATGGAACGCTTATTGATTGGGAAACCGGAATTTGGAATGCTGGTCAACCTTTGATAGCGGAAAATAATCGAAGTGATATTACACGCGAAAAGTTCTTACGCGCGTTTGCTACTGCCGAAACATATCAGGAGTCCGTAACTCCAAAAATGATTTATACCGAGTTATTGAGTAAGGTGCATCAATCAGTTGCTAACACATTTACACTGACGACCAACGACACTCTTGACGGCAAGTTTGGCAGCTCTGTGAAACATTGGCCTGAATTTGGTGACAGCACAGCATCGTTAAATACTCTAAAACAGCATGTAAAACTTATAATATTATCCAACGTTGACCGTAATAGTTTTTCGTTCTCAAATACAAAGTTAGGGGTTGATTTTGATGCCGTATATACGGCTGAAGATATTGGAAGCTACAAACCAAACCCAAATAATTTCAATTATATGATAGATAGTCTCAGACAAACGTTCGGTATCAAAATTAATGATATTTTGCATGTTGCTCAATCAATGCATCACGATCTCGTTGAAGCAAAAAATCAAGGTTTGGATATAGCGTGGATAGACCGTCAAAGGCTTTCTGAAGGCGGAAAGTGGGGAGCTACTGCGAAAGTACCACAGCTAGTTAAGCCAAATTTTTTATTCTTCAGCATGTCTGAGATGGTGGAAGCTTTTCAGCGCGCCTAACAAAAAACTATCTTGATGAAAATACAATAGAGATTAACATTTAAAATTGTTCAATTATGTTAACTCTTTTTGTTAGGATATTAAAATGCGAGGCGTAGTATTCACTGGAGATAGAAACCTCGAGATACGAGATTTCGCAGACCCAATTCCTGGCCCCCGAGATGTAATTCTTGAGATCAAAGCCTCTGGGATGTGTGGGAGTGACCTTCACCGTTATCGAGCGCCGTTCAATCCGGGCGACACCTCTTCCGGTTTTAAATTAGCTGATGAGCCTATGATAGCGGGCCATGAACCCTGCGGGGTAGTCGCTGAACTCGGTTCCGCTGTATCAGACCAAGAAGCAAAAATAGGACAGCGGGTTATGGACCACCACTATGAAGGCTGCGGATCATGCAAGCACTGTAAAGGCGGATGGCAACAGATGTGTTTAGATGGAACGACCGTATTTGGATCCAGTGGTCATGGGGCACACGCCAGATATATGCGAGTACCTGTATCCACATTAGTTCCTTTACCTGAAGAGTTATCGTTTACGACCGGAGCTGCTATTTCTTGCGGCACAGGAACAGCCTATGGAGCATTGAGACGCCTCCAACTTCAAGGTGGTGAGACAATTGCTATTTTTGGACAGGGCCCTGTGGGGTTGTCAGCCACGCAACTGGCGACCGCCATGGGAGCAAGAGTTATTGCTCTCGATATTTCCCCGGAACGCCTAGAAATGGCTACGATGTTTGGGGCAGCGGAGATTATAAATGCAAGTTCAGATGATTCTGTCTCGGCAATTAGAGAGCTTACGCATGGCGAAGGGGCGCATAAGACGTTAGAAGCTTCGTCGGCTCCCTCGGCAAGGCAAGCAGCTGTTCAAGCCGTTCGTTCATGGGGCATAGCATGTTTTGTTGGCGAACGCGGTAGCGTAGCTTTGGACGTCAGTCCAGACCTTTTGAGAAGGCAAGTCACCTTGGTTGGCTCGTGGACTTTTTCAACCCAAGGCCAATCAGATTGTGCAGAGTTTGTAGCAGATAATAATATAGATGTTGAAGCACTCTTTACCGATACGTGGTCGTTAGACCAAGCACGAGAAGCGTACGAAAAATTTGACACACAAACCACTGGCAAAGGAGTTATTATTCCTTAGTGCTATATCGATTGATATATTCACACATCACATAATATTATCAATTGTCCAGAAAGGTCGCAATTTCCTGCATAGTATCAAATACTTTAGTGCACCCCACCTCCTTCAATGCGGAGTTGTCTTCACCACCACTATAACCAAAAACGCTCATACCCGCTGCAACTCCAGCCGAAGCCCCTCTTGGGCTGTCTTCGATGACTAAACAATACTGAGGCGGAACGCCCATTCGATCGGCGCAATACAAATAAAGATCCGGCGCAGGCTTCGGCTTCTTTACTTGATCCGCTGAAAAAATTCGTCCCAAAAAACGATCCCTCAATTTAGTAACCCCTAATGAAACTTCCATCTTATTCAATGGTCCATTAGATCCTACGCATATGGGAATATTAATCCGCTCAAGCACGTCTAAGACGTCCTCAATACCGTCTATAGACTTTAGGTTTTTTCTGAATTCTGAAAATTGTTTTTTATAAATTTCATCGACCCAATTGCTAGGAAGAGAAAAACCAAGTTGTTTTTCCGCATCTTCTTTTATTTGCGTCAACTTCCCACCTAGAAATTGAGATAAAGCACCCTCCGCAGATATGGGTATCCCGGCCAAAGTTAACGCTTCTGAAATGAAACGATTACCAATAGCCTCACTGTCAACAAGAACGCCATCACAATCGAATATAACCAATTTATAATCCACAATGCTCCAACCTTATTAAAATCAATAATTGCCTAATTTTTAGGCATAAAAAACACTATGCTTGCAAAATGATCAACGACGTATATTCTAGCACAAACTTCTTTTACACACGAGAAATCTAGACGAGGGAATACATCAATGGTTTTAGCAGGCTTTGGTAAGCGTCTTATAACAATTATAGCGTTGATATTTGCTTTTTTCATAAACAAATCGGCATATGCTGCAGATAAATTAAGCAGTGGTGATACAGCCTGGATTATAACGGCTACCGCTTTAGTTTTGTTTATGACCCTTCCCGGTCTGGCACTTTTCTATGGAGGACTTGTTAGGGCCCGAAATGTATTATCGGTGCTAATGCATTGCTTCGCAGTTGCTTGCCTTGCATCGGTTGCTTGGTTAGTCATCGTCTACAGCCTAGCTTTTGGGGATGGTGGAGCCTTAAATCAATATATCGGCGGCCTAGAAAAGGTTTTTTTAAACGATGTTACCACCGAAACTTTATCTGGAACCATTCCAGAAACTGTTTTTTTCATATTTCAAATGACATTCGCAATTATAACACCAGCATTAATTGTTGGTGCTTTTCCTGAACGTATTAAATTCTCAGCAGTTTTATTATTCTCCCTATTTTGGCTGATTTTTGTTTACGCCCCCGCATGCCATTGGGTTTGGGGCGGTGGTTGGTTGGCCGACATGGGTGTAATGGATTTTGCCGGTGGAATAGTCGTTCACGTCACAGCCGGAGTCTCCGCCCTTGTACTCGCTGTTGTTTTAGGTCCTAGACGCGGGTTTCCAAGAGATATACGCCCTCCTCACAATCCGGGAATGACCGTTGCTGGCGCCTGTATGTTATGGGTGGGCTGGTTTGGCTTTAATGCCGGTAGTGCATTAGCAGCCGATGGTGGCGCTGGCATGGCCATGGTTGTCACTCATATCTCTGCAGCAGTTGCATCTTTAGTTTGGGCTTTAATTGAATGGATTAAATTTGGAAAACCCAGCGTTGTTGGTATCGTGACAGGAACCATCGCGGGCCTTGCTTCTATCACACCTGCCTCTGGTTTTGTTGGCCCGATTGGTGCTGTTGTGATTGGAGTAGCAGCCGGAATAATATGTCAATGGTTTACCACCTGGATTAGAACGACATGCAAAATCGATGATTCCTTGGACGTTTTCGCTGTTCATGGGGTCGGCGGAATCATAGGAACATTACTTGTGGCGGTATTTGCGGCCACAGAGTTTGGGGGTGTCGGGTTACCTGAAGGCACTTCGACTGGTGGTCAGTTTTATGTTCAGATAGTTGGTATAATATCGGTTGCTATCCTATCAGGGGTGTTTACCTGGATAATAGCAAAGATAATTTCTGCCACGGTGGGTCTCCGTGTCTCGGAGGAGGAAGAGATTGATGGATTAGATATAAGTGCGCACGGAGAAAGGGGCTATGACTTAACATAACAACGGTATTAGACTAACCTCGAATACAACTTGAAAACAAATCAAATTTCAGGAGAGTTTTTATGAAAATGATAGCTGCGGTTGTACAACCGCACCGATTAGATGAGATACGAGAAGCACTTAATTCCATCGGGATCCACGGCATGACAGCTTCGGAGGTTCAAGGATATGGCAGACAGGGAGGACACAAGGAAATCTACCGGGGCGCCGAATATGATATACACTTTGTACCAAAAATAAAAATTGAAGTGGTCGTTTCTGATGACCAGGAAGACGGCGTTGTTGAAGCGATTTGTGTCGCAGCAAAAACTGGGAAAATAGGAGACGGTAAAATTTTTGTATACGATACAGCGAAAGCAATCCGAATTCGAACTGGAGAAGAGGGAAACGACGCGCTTTAGAAAACCCTTTAAACTTCTGAAAAGTAAACGCGTTCATAAAAACGACTTCCCAGTTTAGTTAATATAATCTCAGCATATAAAGCCTTTATTTTATGCTATTAGAATGAGAATAGTATTTCTTAAGAAATTATTGATTGGGAAATACTGGGGTTATCCTTCGTTTAACAAGTCAATAATCGTCTAGATGTTCTGATTTCCCGACAAGGTAAATGCTAACCACACGACTTCCATATGAAATGATGCTATTGTATTCATCCAGATTAATGATGAATTCTAATCGAGAAAATTTAAGGTTGATGAAAATGAGTGATGAAATTCGCGAGTACCAAGATCCTTTGGTTATAAGGACTGACAATAATGGTACTTCGACTTTAACGTTAAATAGACCCAAGAGTTATAATGCGCTTTCTCAATCTTTAATGTTGGAATTACAAACACATCTGGATAATATTCGCATTGATCAATCAATAATGGTTGTGGTGATAAAGGGAGCTGGACCTGGTTTTTCTGCAGGACATGACCTCAAGGAAATGCGGAATAATAAAAACGAAGTTTTTTTTCGAAACTTTTTTGAGCAATGCTCCACCCTTATGCAAAGTATTATAAAATTGCCACAACCAGTTATTGCGCAAATTCATGGAACCGCCGCCGCAGCTGGTTGCCAACTTGTTGCAACATGTGATCTTGCCGTAGCATCTATCACTGCAAAATTCGCAACACCTGGTGTCAACATAGGTTTATTTTGCTCCACCCCAATGGTCGCTGTATCGAGAAAACTCCCTCGAAAAAAGATGATGGAAATGCTTTTGATGGGCGACCTTGTGGATGCAGAAACTGCCCTTGAATTTGGTCTAATAAATCGCGTTGTTGCTTATGAGCAATTAGAAAAAACTGTATCAAATTATGCAAATAAAATTAAAGAAAAGTCTCCTTTGGTTCTTAAAATAGGTAAAGAAGCCTTCTATAATCAGATAGATATGCCCTTAGCAGATGCATACAAATATACGGCAGAAGTAATGACCCAAAACATGCTTGTTCAGGACGCAAATGAAGGAATAGATGCTTTTATTGAAAAGAGAGTTCCCAACTGGACCGGCAAATGATTAAGAACGGCTTGAATATGGAAAAAATAGATCTCGATCTCTTTTACTCTGATGATTATCTGAAAACCATATTATCGGACGTAAAAACTATCGCTATGGTAGGGGCAAGCTCTAATTGGAATCGGCCGAGCTTTTTTGCAATGAAGTATTTACTGGCCAAAGGTTATAAAGTTTTTCCAATTAATCCGGGGGTGGCCGGAGAAAAAATTTTAGGAGAGCTAGTTTATAGTAGTTTAAATGAACTGCCGGTAACAGTCGACATGGTTGATATTTTTCGAAAACCCATCGACGCTGGCGGAGTGACCGATGAAGCAATAAAACATGGTGCGAAAGTTGTTTGGATGCAACTTGGTATCATAAATCAAGCGGCTGCTCATAGAGCAGAAGCCGCCGGTCTCCGTGTAGTAATGAATAGATGTCCTAAAATTGAATTCTCAAGGTTATTTGGAGAGCTTTCATGGCATGGTTTCAATTCTAAAACTATAACGTCTAAACGGCGCCCTGTGGGTAAGGCAACGGCCCCTACTTCGTCAGGCGTTTCTGACACAAATACAAAAATGCCACCAGCAGGTTTTGAGACGCGCGCCATACACTCAGGAGCGGCTCCTGACCCAACTACAGGGGCGAGATCTACACCAATCTTCCAAACAACAGCGTATGTATTTGATGATGCGGATCATGCTGCTTCTCTTTTCAATTTACAGACCTTTGGCAACATTTATTCTCGACTATCGAATCCTACCACCTCCGTTTTAGAGGAACGCATCGCGGCCTTAGAAAATGGTAGGGGGGCCACATGCACAGCATCAGGCCATTCTGCTCAACTGCTAGCATTATTGCCAATTATGGGACCAGGCAAACGAATAATAGCATCAAATAAACTTTATGGAGGCTCGATAACGCAATTTAGCAAGACATTCAAGAAGTTTGACTGGAACTGCACATTCGTAGATATGGACAATGTAGATGAAGTCCAACATGCCGCTGACGCTCAGGACGTTAGAGCAATATTTGCAGAGTCACTAGCAAATCCCGGCGGAGTGATTACTGATATTTCAGCTATAAAAGAAATCGCCAATAAAGAAGGCATTCCACTAATAATCGACAATACAATGGCAACTCCTTTTCTTTGCCAACCTATTGAACATGGCGCTGATATCGTTATTCACTCGACAACAAAGTTTTTATCGGGTCATGGTAATGCGATGGGTGGTGCAATAGTTGATGCAGGAACATTTGATTGGGCACAAAACAAAAACTTCCCATCTTTATCGGAACCTGAAGATGCCTACCATGGTATAAATTTTTACGAGTCATTTGGGGATTTAGCTTACACAACTTATGGCCACGCTGTCGGGTTAAGGGACCTCGGGCCAACTATGGCACCAATGAATGCGTACCTCACTATTATGGGAATAGAGACCTTAGCTCTTAGAATGGAACGTCACGTTCAAAATGCCACCAGCGTTGCAAAATTTTTGGAAGTTCATCCTCAAGTATCTTGGGTATCCTATGCCGGCCTACAAAGTTCGGAATATCATAAATTGGCAAAAAAATATTTACCCAAAGGAGCCGGTTCCGTATTCACTTTTGGTTTAAAAGGTGGATATGAGGCAGGAGTAAAATGCGTTGAGCGCTGCGAGTTATTCAGTCACTTAGCAAATATAGGGGATACGCGCTCTTTAATATTGCATCCAGCGTCAACAACACATCGTCAGCTCACAGACGAGCAAAGAATTGCAGCTGGAGCTGGTGATGACGTCATAAGAATATCAATAGGCCTCGAAACAGAAACTGATATAATAGCAGACCTAGATCAAGCGCTAGTATGAACCAAAACTCAAATCATTTAAGCTATGAATAATTTCTCAAATATAATTCGATGCCAACCGCAGCGATAATTGGTGGGGGACCCTCTGGTTTGATGGCTGCTGAAATGCTTTTACAGCAAGGTTTGTCTGTCGATCTATATGAAGCAAAGCCAAGTGTTGGCAGAAAATTTCTGATGGCAGGGAAAAGTGGATTAAATCTGACCCACGCTGAGAATTTTGACAATTTTCTAAATAGATTCGAAAAAGATCAATTGAAATTAGCGCCATTTATAAGACATTTGCCACCTGCAGCAATCCGAAAATGGGTGGAAGACCTAGGAATAGAAACATTTGAAGGCACATCCCAACGCATTTTTCCTAAAGCAATGAAAGCCTCGCCATTACTTAGAAATTGGTTAAGGCGTCTAGAAAAATTAGGACTAAAAATCCATCTCAAACATAAATGGATAGGTTTAAGTGAAGACCTGCAATTACATTTTTCTACGCCGGAGAAAAATTTCATTTCTAGTCATGACATCAAAATTTTTGCCCTCGGCGGCGCCAGCTGGCCTAAACTCGGCAGTGATGCAAACTGGGTAAATATATTTCAACAACAAAATATTCCGATAACTCCATTTAGACCGTCTAACTGCGGGTTCAATGTGAACTGGAGTAACATCTTTCTTTCTAAGTATAGTGGCGCACCTGTGAAATCATGCAGTGTCTCCGTTAGCGGTTTTAGTGAAACAGGTGACTTCATTATAACTGATTATGGGTTAGAAGGCGGTGTGATATATACTCATTCAAGGAGAATATTGAATGAAATGCGCGAGAAACAACGCGCTATTATATCTATTGATCTTATCCCAGAAAAAACTTATGACGAAATTTTTTCCCTAGTATCAAAAGAAAAAGGAAAGAACACGCTTACTAATCATCTTCGAAAAAATCTAAATTTATCTGGTGTAAGAGCTAGTTTATTAAGAGAATTCACCTCACCTGAGAAGCTAAAATCGATAGCCACTTTAACAAAATCTATTAAAGAATTACAAATACCAATTTATCAAAGCCAATCCATCGATCGAGCCATTAGTAGCGCGGGCGGCATCTGTTTTGACGCTATTGACACAAATTTAATGATTAAAAAAATGCCTAGTTTTTTCGTTACTGGAGAAATGTTAGATTGGGATGCGCCAACAGGAGGCTATTTATTAACTGCCTGTTTTGCCCTTGGACGTGGAGCGGCAACTGGTGCATTACACTGGTTGAAGGACTAGATTACTTCACTAGCTCATTATACTTTGCGTACCGGTCCAAAATCGGGATTAGTTTTCCATCAGCCTCTGAAGGTAAAGCGAACACAACTCGCTTTACACCAGCATCTTGATACCGAAGCAGAAGATCAAGATCGTCTGCAACACCATAAACCGTGATAGGAACTGTATCCGGGTCACGGCCCACTTCATTGCACATTTTTTTAAACTCAGGTAATTTGTGTATCAAATCGCCATATTCTGGACGAGTTGCATGCGGCAGCCAGCCATCACAATACTCTATTGCTCGCCGCCCCCCATGGGGAAATGCTCCCCCCATAAGTATTGGAGGATGTGGCTTTTGGAGGGGTTTTGGGTTTGTGATCATTTCTGGGAAGTCGACAAACTTTCCATGGAATGACGCCTTATCGTCAGTCCATATGACCTTCATGGCTTCAATTCTCTCTCTCATAAGACTCATTCTTGTCTTGAAGTTAGTCCCATGGTCCGCCATTTCTTCTGCATTCCAACCTGCTCCAACCCCAAAAAGAAATCGTCCAGAAGAAATTTGATCCAACGAAGCGACAGATTTGGCAGTTTGAATCGGATCCCTCTGAATAACAAGACAGATACCAGTAGCAATCTTAAGTTCAGAGGTTACAGAAGCAGCCGCTGTTAAAGAAATAAAAGGGTCCATCACATCGTAATACTTACTAGGAAGGTCTCCTCCTTGTGGAAACGGAGACTTCCTCGAAGCAGGAATATGGGAATGCTCGGGCGCCCACAAAGAGTCAAACCCCCTTTGTTCCAGCGCCTTGGCACATTCGACCGCCTTCATAGAGTACTCAGTAAAAAATAAGGAAATCCCAATTTTCAATTCATATATCCAAGCCAGAAGTGATTTTATATGGGTAGGGCCGTGGTTTGTTTAATCGACTCCATAGAAAAGCTGGATGTAACATCCCTCAGCGCTACTTTTTCAATCATATTTTTATAGAATGTATCAAAGTGATCCATGTCTGGTACAACTATCTTTAATAGATAATCAACTTCCCCCGCCATTCTATGGAATTCTTGTACCTCTGGCATATCTTTGATGAATTTAGCAAAGTCTTCAAGCCATTTACCCGAATGTTCACCCGTCCGAATTGACATAAAAACGGTTAAACTCACTCCTAATTTTTGTCCATCGAGAACAGCAGCTTGGTATTTTATTATACCTTCGCTCTCCAGACGATTAATTCGTTTCCAACAAGGTGATGCGGATAAGCCTACCTGCTTAGCAATCTCGGTAACTGTAAGGCTACTGTCAGCCTGAAGAAGTCGAAGAATATTAAGATCCATTTCGTCCATTTGCGCGCCAAACATATTGTTCTTTATAAACCCTATTTTAGGAATTTTCTTTCAAATTATACACCAAAATTGCGTCTCGAAGAAAGAATTAAATCTCCTGAGCAGAAAGCAATCTTATCGCAAACCAACTTCAAGTATATTACACAATTAAAAGAGAGATTAATCCGGTAACGTAGAGCTACCCATTAAATAGTTGTCGACAGATCTCGCCGCTTTTCTTCCTTCACTAATAGCCCATACCACCAGTGACTGTCCCCTGCGCATATCACCTGCAACAAAGATATTTTTACGAGAGGTTTTGTAATCCTCAATACCCGCTTTAACGTTACCCCGGTCGTCTAACTCAACACCGGACTCTTCTATCATGCCGGTATGTTTGGGATGAACGAACCCCATAGCCAAAAGAACAAGGTCGGCATCTAGTTTAAATTTAGAGTTTGGGATCTCCACCATTGACGTTTTTCCATCAGCGCCGGCTTCCCATTCATTTCGAACGAGTTCAAGGCCTTTGACGGTACCACCATCTCCATAAAACGCTTTTGTGGCAACTGACCAATCTCGGTCTGCGCCTTCGAGGTGAGATGTCGAAGTTCTCAATTTCAGTGGCCAGTTTGGCCAAGTCAATGTTTTATCCTCCATCTTGGGTGGCTTCGGCATAACCTCTAATTGTGTAACGGATTTAGCACCTTGCCTTATCGATGTCCCAACGCAGTCGGAACCCGTGTCGCCTCCACCGATGACTACCACGTTTTTCCCGTTGGCCGAAATTGATTGGTTGGCTAAAATTTGTTCATCTGCCAACCGGCGATTTTGTTGAGTTAGAAATTGCATAGCAAAGTGGATGCCGTCTAACTCTCTACCAGGAACATCCATATCGCGAGGAAACTCTGAACCTCCAGTCATGACGATCGCATCGTACTCGTTTAACATATCTTCTACGGAGATAGTAATACCAACCTCGGTATTTGATTTAAAAGTAACCCCTTCCGCCAGCATTTGGGATAGCCGCCTATCAATTAAATGTTTTTCCATCTTGAAATCAGGGATGCCATATCGAAGCAGCCCACCCAGACGTGCATTCCGCTCGTATAGTGTTACACTATGCCCTACTCTTGCTAGTTGTTGCGAACAAGCCAATCCCGCTGGTCCAGAACCAACAACAGCTACGTTTTTTCCAGTTTTTCGAAGCGATATTTTAGGTTCTATCCAACCCTCTTCCCAACCACGATCTATAATAGCACATTCGATACTTTTAATGGTTACTGGGCTATCCGTTATATTCAAGGTGCATGCAGCCTCACATGGGGCGGGACATATTCGCCCCGTGAATTCGGGGAAGTTGTTGGTCGAATGCAATGTATCAAGAGCAGATCGCCAGTTCCCCTCATAGACCAGATCATTCCAGTCAGGGATTAAATTGTTGACTGGGCAGCCATTATGACAATATGGAATTCCACAGTCCATACATCTGGAACTTTGACTTCTAATCTCTGGTTCGGGTAGCGGTATCACAAATTCTTTATAGTGTTTAACGCGTTCACCCACCGGTGCATACGAACGATCTTGGCGCTCTAATTCTTTAAATCCGGTCACCTTACCCATGTTACTCACCTGCCATCATATTCTCAGACGTCACTGATTGTTCAGACTGTACCCTTTTCAAATCCATCAATGCCCTTCGATAATCCACTGGAAATACTTTTACAAACATTGGTAGATATTGCTCCCAAAGTTCTAAAATCTGCTTCGCCCTATCACTACCTGTTTTATCAAAATGCGCCTGAATGAGCCCTTTAAGCCTTTGCGCATCATGCTTCATCAAATCTGAGTTGACCTCCTCAAAATCCACATCCTCTGTGGGTATTTCGATCCTCTCTAAATCGACCATCGACTTGTTACATAAACTATCGAACTCTTTGTTTTCGTCTAAGACATATGCGATACCACCACTCATTCCTGCGGCAAAATTTCTCCCAGTACTGCCTAATACGACAACTATTCCACCCGTCATATACTCACAGCCGTGATCGCCAACGCCCTCCACTACAGCGGTCACGCCAGAGTTTCTCACCGCAAAGCGTTCACCGGCAACTCCACGGAAATAACATTCACCTTCCACAGCACCATAAAGCACAGTGTTTCCAACTATTATGTTTTGCTCTGGGGCAAAGTTGCCAGATTTCGCGGGATAAATAATTATTTCACCACCAGAAAGACCTTTTCCAACGTAATCATTACCGCCGCCTTCTAACTCTATCGTTATACCCCGAGCTAAAAATGCTCCTAGGCTCTGTCCTGCACTTCCCTTCAACTTCAATTGTATTGTATCCTTTTCCAACCCAGCATGCCCATATTTTCTAGCCACTTCTCCAGAGAGCATTGTTCCAATGGTTCTATTGGTGTTCTTTACCGCACTCTTAATAACAACCGCTTTTCTATCCTCAATCGCGTCCCTGGCTTGTTCAATCAATACATTATCTAATGCTTTTTCTAGGCCATGGTTTTGTTGTTCACAATGTCTAGTGGCTACTCCAGGTGCCGCATAAACTGAGTGCAAAACCCTTGATAGATCGAGATTTTTGGCCTTCCAGTGTTCGATCACCGGTTGTACTCCTAGGTGGTCTCTTCGGCCAATCATCTCTTCGAATTTGCGGAACCCCATTTGCGACATTAACTCTCGAACCTCTTCAGCGAGGAACATAAAAAAATTGATAACGTGATCCGGTTGCCCCGTGAATAGTTTCCGCAGTTCGGGGTCCTGGGTAGCGACACCGACTGGGCACGTATTTAAATGGCATTTACGCATCATAATACATCCGGCAGCGACCAACGCCGCTGTAGCAATACCAAACTCATCAGCACCAAGTAGGGCCCCAATTACAACGTCGCGACCAGTTCTAAAACCACCGTCAACTTGCACTGCAATACGGCCTCTAAGCTGATTGCGCACTAACGTTTCATGTGTTTCGGCAAGGCCTATCTCCCAAGGACTGCCAGCATGCTGAATAGACGTTATAGGGCTTGCACCGGTTCCACCCTCAAAACCAGATATTGTAACGTGGTCGGCATAAGCTTTTGCCACGCCGGCAGCAACGGTACCCACTCCTAATTCGGAAACAAGTTTTACACTTACCCGAGCATCTGCGTTAATATTTTTTAAATCATGAATTAGCTGAGCTAAGTCTTCAATGGAATAAATGTCGTGATGAGGCGGTGGAGAAATTAAAGCAACTCCTGGTGTTGAGTTTCTGACACGTCCAATCCACTCATCGACCTTATGGCCAGGTAATTGACCACCTTCTCCGGGCTTTGCTCCTTGAGCCATTTTTATTTGTAAGTCCGTTGCGTTAACCAGGTATTCGGCCGTCACTCCAAATCTACCGGAAGCGACCTGTTTAATGCGGGACACCATAGAGTCCCCATTAGCCAACGGCTTAAACCTCACTGGATCCTCACCCCCTTCGCCACTATTCGAGCGTCCTCCAATTCTATTCATCGCTACAGCAAGTGTTGTGTGAGCCTCCCAGGATATTGAGCCAAAAGACATAGCTCCAGTAGCAAAACGCTTAACTATCTCTTTGGCTGGTTCCACTTCGTTTAAAGGAACGGGAGTGTCAACGAATTTCAAATCGAACAAAGCACGTATATTACGGAGCTTCTTTGATTGATCATTCATTTTTTTTGCGTAAGCACGATATCTTTTTTCGTCACCCGAGCGGGCAGCATGCTGCAATAGACCGATCGTTTCTGGCGTCCAAGCATGGGTTTCACCTCTGAGACGAAATGCCAAGTCGCCGCCAACGTCTAATGCACCGCTAAATTGAAGTATTCCTTGGTACGCTATGGCATGACGCCGGACGGACTCACTGGCTATTCCATCTATACCCACACCACCAATGGCGCATTTTGTACCTGTAAAATATTTTGAAAGGAAGGACTCCGAGAGGCCAACTGCGTCAAAAATTTGCGCCCCACAGTAAGATTGGTAAGTAGAAATACCCATCTTGGACATCACTTTGAGAATACCTTTAGTAATTGCCTTGATGTACTTTTGATGAAGCTCATCGACACTGACTTTTTGTATTAATTTTGGAGCCAAATCTGTCAATGCATCAAAAGCTAAATATGGATTTATTGCTTCTGCACCATACCCTGCCAATAAACAAAAATCATGAACACGACGGGCTTCGCCAGTTTCTACGACTAGACCTGCACTGGTTCGCAAACCAGTTCGTATTAAATGATGATGAACCCCTGCTGTAGCCAGCAAAGAAGGTATAGGAATATGATCCGAGTCTACATCTCGGTCAGACAGTATTAAAATATTAAAGCCACTTTGGACTGCCTCTTCCGCCTCCAAAGAAAGCCTCTCTATTGCTTTTTCCATCCCTAACGCACCATCTGTCGCCGGATAGGTAGCGCTCAAGGTTGATGTTTTAAATGCTTGATCGACATGATTCTCTATTTGACGAACTCTTTCCAAGTCCAAATTACTAATGATAGGTTGCCGAACCTCAAGTCGATGTCGTGCCCCTGCCCCCTCTGGCTCTAGCAGGTTTGGCCTCGGACCAATTAAAGAAACCAATGACATTACCAACTCTTCGCGGATTGGGTCTATCGGTGGATTGGTCACTTGAGCAAAACATTGTTTGAAATAATCAAAGAGTAACTTAGGCCTATCCGACAACACTGCGATGGGCGTATCCCTACCCATAGATCCGATCGGATCATCACCATTCAATCCCATCGGGGTTAAGAACTGCTTTATATCCTCCTGCGTATAACCGAAAGCCTGCTGTCTCTGTATCAAAGTTTCTGGGTCGGGCGTCATAGCTCCGATTTCATTTGGTAAATCTTCGAGCTGAATTTGGGTCCTATCGAGCCATTCTTGATAAGGATGCTTGGCCGCCAATGAAGTTTTTAACTCCTCATCACCGATTATACGTCCCTCTTCCAGATCTATTAATAGCATCTTACCC
>Ga0315330_10001194_pt1 | contig 17311 bp, 18 predicted proteins | sample M140m34915metaG_FD_203453 | JGI IMG/M metagenome (GOLD analysis project Ga0315330, IMG submission 203453) | Ammonia-oxidizing marine archaeal communities from Monterey Bay, California, United States - M1 40m 34915 | ecosystem: Environmental > Aquatic > Marine > Intertidal zone | place: USA...
AAATTCTTTCCCCTAATCACCCCCAATTACAAAGAGTTGGCTCGGACCCTCCTCCAGGTTCTGTAAAAGTAAGTCATTTATTTCCTATGTTGAGCTTAGATAAAGCAAATACCAGTGATGAAGTAATTCATTACATTACTGAAACAACCGCTCAGGGAAGAAGATTCGTTTGTCAACCAAAATTGGACGGCTCTGCATTATCATTGGAATATCGATGTGGACGTTTGGTTCGTGCGGCAACTCGTGGTAGTGGAGTTAGAGGTGAAGATATTACAGCAAATGCACGTAGAATAGCCAATGTTCCAGAATCTATCAATTGGCAAGGAGATTGTCACATACGTGGAGAGGTTGTTATGCCCTTAGCAACATTTAGAGAGAAATATTCTGATATTGCTCCAAATCCAAGAAATCTAGCTGCAGGTTCTTTACGCCAAAAGACATTAAAATCAGGAACAGGAAAAGCAGAGGATTTAATATTTCTAGCATATGGTGCTGAATTTCCAGAAGGTGATAATAGGCACCCTGATAGCAAAAATCCTCCTAATTTTACATATGATTCAGAAATTATTTCTTGGTTAGAAAGTGTAGGAATTGAGGTTGCCGGCAATCATATTGCATCTGGTTCAGATATCGATTCAACAATTGATGAAGTAACCTCTGCTATAGAATATTGGACACAAAAAAGAGCAGAAGCAGATTGGGAAATAGATGGTATTGTAATAAAATTAGATAGATTGGACAAAAGAGAACTTTTGGGCATGACTGCACATCACCCAAGATGGGCTTTGGCATGGAAATTTCCTCCTGAAGAAGCAACTACAGTTTTGATGGATGTTGAGTGGCAAGTAGGTAGGACCGGCAACATAACTCCAGTTTCTAGAGTCGCACCAGTAGTAGTGTCTGGAGTTACGGTTGAGAATACCACGTTACATAATCGTGGAGAAGTAATTAGATTGGGAATAAAAATTGGAGACAAAGTCCGTATTGTTCGTAGAGGAGATGTTATTCCAAAGATTATCGAGACATTGGGTCCTGCTAAAACAACTGATTTGGTAGGTAGAAAACATGCCGATGGATCGCCATATGCAGATTCTTTACCAGAAATAAAAAATATCAGTATTCCAACAACTTGTCCTCGATGCTCTAGTCAATTGGTTGAAGACGGGGCTTTTATTCGTTGTATGGATATGAGTTGCCCTTCCAGATTAGAGCGTTCTATACTATATTGGTGTCGCTACTTAGAGATGGATGGAATTGGAGAAAAATTAGTAGAACAATTATGCTCTTCTGGTTTAGTGATGAACATAGCTGATTTGTATAAATTAGAACTTTCAGATATAATGAAATTAGAACGGATGGCAAAAAAATCAGCAAGTAATGTAATCAAAGAAATAAACAATACTCGTCATTTAACTCTAACACAATTCATTTCCGCCTTTGGATTGCCTCGCGTAGGGCCGGAAATAGCAACACTAATTTCTTCAGAAGTTAAGACATTTGAGGAATTAATGGATTTAGTAGATAATCGAAATGCAGCCATTGAGAATGATGAGCGAGGAAATATGATGAAATTTAATCCAGTAATAAACAGACTAGTTAGTATAGATGGAATAGGTGAGACAGTAGCAAAGCTAGTATTAGATGGTTTGGCCAATAGAATATCTACAATCAATGAATTAAAGAAATATTTAGAAATTTCAGAAGAAAAAGAGACTTTAGAATCTGGAAAATTACTAGGAAAAACATTTTGTATAACTGGAACATTAAGTCGACCAAGAAAAGAAATAGCTCTCTCAATAAAATCAGAAGGAGGAAAGGTACAATCTTCTATTTCAGGAAATTTAGATTATTTACTGGCAGGCGAATCTGCAGGATCAAAATTAGAAAAGGCCAAACGCCTCGGTGTCAAAATCATTTCAGAAACAGAACTATCTTCTTTAATTGGAGTAGAGATATTGAAAAATATACCTGAAGAAAAACAGACAACTCTTGGAGATTTTTAATCACCCATACATTGATTCAGGACCATTATCATCACTTATTTGATTTAGGTTTACAGCCATCATATCCCTTATTTGATTTTCAATTTTTTGAGCTTCTTCTAAAAGTGGCTCAGGATCAAGATGAATAGCCGGCAATAACCCATCTAAACATTCGATTATTCTTGCTGCAGCCCTGGCATCTGGAAAAGGTTGGCCTTCAATGGGTCCACCACTCGATTCAGCAAGTATTGCTAAAGAATCCAAACCCCTTCTTCTACTTTCGCCCATCATGACGCCCGTCATTCCTCCAACTATGCCATGCTTTAACAAAGGCAAACCAATCTCTTCCAGAGTCTTTATTGCTATATCTGTGGAACCTATTCCTAGCATTGTTGTATCTTTATCATCATCATCTAATATTGTATGCCCTTCTTTATTGTTTTTTGCAAATGAATCAATCATTATTGAGATTCCCGAACCAGACTCTTTTATCCAATCCATTAAACTTCTAGCAAGGCCCATTTTTATTTGATTATCAATTTGAACTTCTGAAACAACTAAAATTACTTTATCACACCTTTCCAAATTACAAATTGGCTCACCAGCATAAAACCTTAGTGGAGGCAATGGTTTTCCATCTTGAACCAAGCACATAGGAGGTAGTTTAGGATGATTTACACCTCCAACTAACCTTAATTCTAGTTTTTCAATTAAATAATGTGCTACTATGCTGCTTACAAATCCAACTGAAGGAAAACAATTCACTACTAATGCACCTATGGGGGCAATTCCATCATCAACTTCTACTACCGGCCTCTCTGTCATAATGTCGAGTGATACTAAATCACTGTTAACCGTTACCACCTCTGGAGCATCATGGGGGCGGAGAGAATAGATTGGGGACCATCAAATGGTTATCATATTCAAGAATATCAACTCTCACCATCATCATGGAATAGATATGAGGAATGCCCTCGAAAATATTGGCTATCTAGACAGGGCCTACCAAAGAAAATAGGTATGCCCATTGTCATCGGTAATGCTGTACATAATTCTGTAGAGGACATTTGTAATATTGACATGTCAAATAGGAACAATTCAGAAAAAGATTGGCTTCCAAAATTGTCTGCTGAAATTCTGAGTAACCATTGGCAATTACAAAAAGATATGTTTTTTGAAATAACAAGACATTCGGGTTGGAAGAAAAAATCTTACATTAAGGCGAAAGAAGGTTTGAACAAAGCGTTATCGATGCTTCTTAGCCAAGCAAAAATAATTGATACAGATTTCTCCGAAATTACAATAGGGATGTGGAATAAAGTTAGAGAAATGATTCTAGCCAACGAAGGAACTTTAAATTCAAAATGTGGAAAATTAATGGGAAGATTAGATCTTTTGTTAAAAGATGTAGATGAACAAGGTAATGAAATAGGGTGGATAGTAGTAGATTTGAAAACTGGTAGACCACCAAAAGGTAGTTTGAGCGAAACAGTAAATCGACAATTACGATTTTATAGAGATTTATTAATACTAATTAACCCAAATCATCCTCCAATAAGAACTGAAGGATGGTACACATCGAATCAAACAATGTACGAAGCTACAGGACCATCTGTAACCGAAGATGCATTTAGGGCTTGGGAATCAATAGAATTAACCGAAAATCCATTTGAAGCTACTCCACAGGAATTTAGTTGTGGCTTTTGTGAATGGAAAGCTTGGTGCCCCAAATGGTTTTTAGCAATTCACGATGATACGCTAAAGAGACATAAAACATTCAATGATGAAGTTGTTACTTTAATCAATTTTGATGCTGAGGAAGGATTAGCTTCCTTCAAAATTATGCTTCCTGATGGTATTAATGGTGAACTAAGGGCCTCAGAGAAGAGTTTTGGTGCCTTTTTATCCAACCAACCTCTCAACCAATTAAGAGAATTACAAGATAAAGGATATGAAGGGCCACTATTTCTTGGTAGTACACGAATAGATGGGGGAATTAGACATCTGGGAGATTGGTCAGAAATACTACCTTGGGACCCATTGTTAAAATCAATCAGAAAATGATTTATCTAATTCTTCCCACCATATTTGAAATCTTTCCGGATAAGATTTCATTATTTCCCACAATAGGAGTAAAGTAGCTCCAGCATCAGCATCCGCAGAATGAGCCCTTTCCAAGGTTATTCCAAATTTTTGACATAGTGAACCCAACTTCTTACTTCCAAAATAATCTATTTTAAATTTTCTAGCAAGCACTAATGTGTCAATTATTGCATAAGGCTTCGGCATTTCAATACCACATCTTAGATATTCCATTTCAAGAAAAGGCCAATCAAAACTGAGAATATTATGTCCTACTATTATAGATTTTTCAACTAAGTTACTTATCTCTTTAGTATGTTCAGAGAATTGTGAAATATTCTTAACATCTTTATCTGAAATACCATGGATTTCAGTAGTTTCTATTGGAATTTTCATATTTGGATTAACTAATGATTCGACATTGATATGATTCCCATTTTTATCGCTACCTACAAATGCATATTGTACAATTCTATGTTTATTTGAGGCAAAACCAGTAGTTTCTAGATCAAACCCAAGAACTTGAAAATTACCAAGCATACTATATCTATTGTTCCCGAAAACGACGTTGCCCATGAACTCTCTTAATTGAAGGAAAATCTAATTTTTACCCAACATACATATGAGTATATGGTCCGCCTCATGTATTGATGAAAGTCGCTGGGCCATCTTTGACAATGATAATTACATCAATGTTGATTGCTACTTCACTTGCAGGTTGTAGTGGGCTATCGGATCTTAATCCAAATGCCAAATTGATAGCTGATACGGAAGAAATAAATGCTGGCGAATCTGTAAATTTTGATGCCAGGGCTTCAACAACCCCTGATCCCTCGATAATCGAAGAATATAGATGGGATTTTGACGATGGAGCAACAAAGACATCAAAACAGGGCATTGCTAGCCATCAATTCAATACTCCTGGCTATTATTCTATTGAAGTCACCGTTGTAAATGATCAAGGTGGAATGGATATTGCTTATGTTTCCTTATTTGTAAATTCCCCTCCAATTCTAAGTTTTGAATATTCTAATGTAATAAGAACAGGAGATTCAGTAATACTCGATGCTAGTGATTCTACAGACCCTGAAGGTGGCGTTGTTAGTTTTTCTTGGGATTTTGATATTACAGTAGATACGAACAATGATGGTGACCCTGCAAATGATATCGATTCATCAAATAGTATCACCACTGAACTTATATTATCCGAATCAGGGAATCGTACAGGTTCAATTACTGTAACAGATGATAAAGGGGCTTCAAATACTTCCTCTTGGACTGTAATGGTACTTTCACGTAATTTTAGAGTGGTTTGGGAACAGAAACATGTGGAGTTTGAATGGTCTGGCTATTTAGAACAAGGCGAATCATACCAAATAACTGACAATCCTCATCCTTCATCTAGGATGATTAGTGTTAATTCAACACTAATTCTTGCAAGAGACATATTACCAATTATGTGGCCAGAAGATAATTTTACGATGGCTATCAACGTCCCTTCTTCAGGTTGGAATATTTTCTCTACTACTTCTCAAGATAACATTACACAGAACTCATCTGCTACAATTGTCAGAGATAATATGAATTCTTATCCTGAAACAGGATACACAATAACTGCTGATTCTTCTGATGAATTATTATACTCATTACTTAATGAACCAGGTCAAAGATTTGGCCAAGGAGATTGGATATGGACGATAACTGCTGATGATTGCCATCCCGATATACCGATAGATGAGATAGATCCAGATCAGGGAAATGATTGGCAATTAATTGTTGATTTTCTCATATTAGTGCCTAGGATAAGTGAAATAGGAATATAATAATCCAGCAGTTAGAGTGCGAAGTGCTTTGAACTCAAGGTCAATGCCCGCCACATGGTAAAGTCCATTGAGATAACCAAGGCCTCTATCCGCGCACGTTTGATAATTGATGCAGAAGTAAAAATGAACGATCCAAGTGATTATGATTTTTCTCCGAGAACTAATATGGATGGTAATGTTTTACAAATATATAATGAAGGAGATGAAGCGTCTAATTCTACAATAGAGTTGGATGATGAACAAATGACCATCCTAGAAAGGGATAGATTTGTTGAACTAAGAGTTAAATTCTCCGTTCAAGGTATGCATGGAGTTCTAACTCATAAGACAAAAATTGTAAAAGACGGACCAAATTCGAAAAAATTAGCAGAACCTAGATGGAAAACTGTACTTCCTATAGTGCTGTAATTTCTCATTTATCGCATAGGCGGAGAATATTGCACACCACCTTCGGATATTAATGCGTTCAACGTCCCAGATCTAGAAATCAAACACCCTGACATTGAATCTGAGCCACTATATCCATCATAACTTCCATCACAAAAAGCATCATCATAAGCTTCCCCATAATTTCCAACTTCTTCTAGTACTGATTGCATCCATGTATTTGAGAGTGGATTAATATCAGTACCAAGTCCCAGATTTGAGTTCAATAATCTATCAATTGTAGGTTTACTAGTGTCTGCATTCTGATAATTATCTGACGTAATTCCTAATTCTTCTGCAGTTATCATTCCATACCATACCCATGAAACAACCTCATTCCATTCAGTATCGTAGTCTCTGGTAACAGATGCCAAAGGCTCTTTTGATAACAATTCAGGCATTATTGCCATTTCAAAATCTGCAGACCCATCTTGTTCGATTCCCCATTTTGCTGCAACCAATGCTGACATATCTCCTGTAACAGCGTCACAATTTTCATTAACAAAATCCCAATCTTCTTGCCAAGTATTGACAGGTTGATAGCTCATGTTATTCTCTTCAAAATAATCTGCAATATTTCCTGCTGAAGTACTTCCTATTGCAACACAAATACTTGCACCATCCAAGTCAAGTGCAGAAGTAGCATTAGGAAACTCATCGGCATTTACAAGAATACCCTGACCATCATAGAAATTAATAGCACCAAAGTCTGCGTTTAAATCCGTATCTCTACTAGTTGTCCAGGTAGTAGTACGAATTAGGACATCAATACTACCATTAGCTAATAATTCAAATCTATCCACACCTCCAGAATTAATATATTCAATATCATTTTCAGGATTAAGTCCAATAGCAGCCGCTATAGCTTTGCAATAAGAAATATCAAGGCCAAATCGTTCACCAGTATCTGGATCAATATCGGCCATCCCATATTGACCTTGTTTGACTCCACATTTCATATGCCCACGTTCCATTATCGTATCTAATGTACTATTTTCTAGCACAGATATGTCATTAAGAAGTTCTGAAATTGTATCATTCAATATTGTCGCAAAATTCTGTAATTCTGCAATATCTATGGCTAAATTCTGATTTTCTGCATTCAAATTCTGATTTTCTGCATTCAAATTCTGATTTTCTGCATTCAAATTCTGATTTTCTGCATTCAAATTCTCATTGGTTGAAGAAAGTGAAGATATTTGACTCTCTAATTCTGACTTAGCGTTTTCTAAAATTCCAATCTGAACTTCTAAAGCAGTCTTGGTATCTTGAAGAGAAACTATTTCAACTTCCAATTCAGTTATTATTAATTCTAGATTTGTAATATTTAGAGATAATTGATTAATCAATCCTGCATTAGTATCATTTTGATCATTTAGTGAAGTTATAGATACTTCATATTCTGAAATTTGCAGAAGTAGGGCAGAAATTTCATTATCAAGTCCAACGATTGTTATATTTAATTGCTCAACATTTTCTTGTAATCCTTCCACGGTTAAATTTAATTCATTCATTAAATATTGATTTTCTTGAATTTGAATCTCAAGTTGATTTATTTTATTTTCATCTTCTCCAGTACATCCAGTTAAAGAAACGGAAAAAAGTACAATTGTCATGAAAACTGTAAGTCTTTTGTTCATAGTATAAATTCAATCTATATTATATTTCTTTCTTTTCCCTGCTTTTTATATTTTAGTCTAAAATACTGTATCTAATTCCATTCGTCCAACGCTAGTATTAGGTAATAATAATCTGCAAATAACTCTTCTTCATATGAGCAATTGTTCAAACATGTACCACTTAGATTATCTATATCTTCATATTCTTCTTCTGCAACATATTTCAGATATTCGGATTGATTTAATGAAATAATTTTGAAATTAGAATTTGTTTGAATATCAAATTCCATCATAATTGATTTAGTTTGATTTATTTGAATTATGATTATATCAGTTATAGAAACATCCAGCCCTGTAAAAGAAGTTCCATTAATAACTTCCTCATCATTTAACTTCAAAACAAGATCTATTTTCGCACATTTTTCAAAAAAAGAGTTATTTGCTAACTCAGCCTTGTCAACAGTATCATATCTATGGGCACAGTAACTAGCATCTATTTCGCCTGGTGTTGATTGAGTACAACCCACTAAAGATGTAGTAGTGATTAACAAGACAAACGAGATAGCAACGACTCTCATAGTCAGGCATATCTAGTATTATAAATTAAACCTATCATTAAATGGTTCACATAACACTTGAAAATAAGGTTGGTCTGATGAATTACGTACAACTCTGACTATCCTAAAGGGGTATTTCCAAAATGGCTAATTTCCAATTCCAAGAAGAAAATTGTATAGCAAGGTAACAAATTATCTTATGCCTGAATAAATTAATGAATTAATTATTCAGACCCTGGAACTGTTAGATTTCCTGATAACATTAGTCCACCAATGATGATATGGAAAATTATTGTAATTGGGAATATCATATCAAAGTAACTAGGTTCATTAAGTATTGGAGAAGCTAGGAAAGCTGTACCCATTGCCATCATACTAGGAAGAACAAAACCCATCGCACCATCAGGTCGAGAAGATGAGAAAGCAACATATCCGATAATAATCATAGCTACTCCCCAAGTTACAGGAGACATTATCCAAGCAGTAGCCCCAGTATCGAAGAAGTTTTGCTGAGATTCATCTTGATCTGCTTCACTTGCCCATGTTTGCTTAGCATTATCAGCATCTATGTCTGTATTTTCAGCATTAATTACATTGACGTTACTGCCCATACCTATGATGAACATAACTAAAGTTGCAATAATTAACATACTACCTACTGTAAGTAATTGTTTATTCATCCCATTTGCATTTGCCATCATTTCTGAATTTAGCAGGTAAAGACCTCCTAACATTACCATTGTTCCTAGTGATGCGGCTATAAGTAGAGGCATCAGAGAATCGGCTTCATCTACTAGAGACTGTGTACCTCTAGTACCAATGTAATCTGCTGCTGGCCAGAAGATAAATGCTCCTAGCAGGAGTATTGGTCCACCAATCAACATGTACGGCGTTAGGCTTGTGTCATTATTATCAGACATGAAATTAGGCTTGATTAAGAGTACTTAACACTTTATTAAATAAAATTGCTAAAATATGTATTTAGTTACTATGAATAATTAGCCGTTTTTAAAATTTAATTAGCCTTTTTATGATTTATAAGTCACAACACTCATGCCTAATAAGATTCGCGACATGGTTTATGGATGAAGATGTGGAAGAACAAAATCTACCATTTAATCAACCTAATTCAGTATTTATCAGCGGACCTGCAAAAACAGAAAATACCCTTTCAGGATCTATTAATCAAAATAATGATAATAAAAACATAACATTTTGGGACAACAATGATATAAAACAAACATCAAAAAATCCTTCCTGGTCTTGGTTTTTGATAGGTCTTATACTAATTCCCTTAGCCCTCAGTATAATTAGTATACTAGTATTCATAATTTCAGACTCAGATTTTTTTAATGAAGAATATTCTAAAAATCTTCCTGAAAGGAGCGAAGATGTAATATTCGAAGATGAATATTTTGAGGTTTATATTTTTACAATCTCTTCCAGATTTGCAGATATTTTTGCAGAACAAAACTATTGGGATTTAAATATTGAATCTAGATCAAATGACTCTTATGAATGGAACTCTTATATCTCAGGAAATGACGAATATATCCATCAAAACTCAATTACCGATGATACAGGAATGATGTGGTATAATACAGAAATCCACGATAATCATCCTGAAGAAACAGTGGCATATGTTAGAGTTATAGAAGATACTGTACATGTTGCAATCAAATCTGATACGCCAAAGCCTACTTATGTTCACTATTATTTTGAGGGAAATGATGGAGCTGGTGGTTCAGATACTTTATTCTGGGGAACTTGTATGATGTGGCCTATAATGATTATAGTAGGGACTATTTGGGGCTTTAGAACAAATAGAAAATCGTTAGCATATGGAATACTCACATGGGGAATAGTGGCTATTATTGTAATGGGATTATTCAGCTTCCTGTGGTTCATAGGTTGGTGATTTTTTATCTATTGTCAAAATTTTTGTAATACTCATTAGGTTATTTTGTATCTCCTAACTCTTTAGATCTGTTTCTCGCTGCAAGTATGGCATCAATCACAATTTTTGTATAGTCATTATTTGCAAGATGAGTTATTGCTGCATCTGTAGTACCTCCTTTAGATGTCACTTCTTTGCGAAGCTCAGTTGGACTAAGTTTAGATCTCATGGCAAGTAATGCAGATCCATATACCGTTTGTAGCACTAACTCTTCAGCCATTTCTTTAGTCATGCCCATTTCAATTCCACTTTCTATCATTACTTCTATTGTATGAAATACATATGCAGGACCAGTGCCACTTAGTGCAGTAACCGAATCCATCAATTCTTCAGAAGATTCTGAACAAATTCCAATAGCATCTAGAACGGTTATTACTCTGTCAACATCAATATCGTTTACGTATGATCCTCTACAAAATATACTCATCCCTTGTCCAATTAAAGCAGGAAGGTTAGGCATGACACGTATAATTGGAATTTCAGGAAGAAATTCTTCTATTGAAGAGGTTGTTATTCCAGCAGCAATGCTCATCACCGTTTGACTTGTGTTTATTTCATTAGAAAGTTGTTCTAGAAGACTTGTAATATTTTGAGGCTTAGATGCTAGTATAATTAAATCTGATAAATTTGCAATATTTTTTGCATCAACCCCGTCAGTCACCCTCAACTCTTTACACAGTATATTCACTTTATTATTATCAATATCACAGATTATGATTGATTTTTCATTAATAATCCCTTGATTGATAATACCTCTAACTAAAGCAGAGCCCATATTACCAACACCAATAACGCCCACCTTCAAGTGATTCTGCAGATTCACGTATTCTGGAGATAGTCGCAATATTTCATTATGACGCAAACATTATGAAATAATATTACAATCACAATAAAATAAAAATAAACCGTCGAGATTAAACAGACGTTAGCCCTCGCTCGCTCACTGGACCCATAGTGTAGCCTGGATATCACAGGGGCTTGCGGAGCCTTTAACCCGTGTTCGAATCGCGGTGGGTCCGCCACACTCCCATCTGATTTGAGATGATTGTTTTGCAGGTTTTTTCATAGATTATCAAGCATTTACTGGACATTTTGATATGGTTTTGCATTTAATCAGGTATTAAGGTGATAAAGAATGAATAAAGATATAGAACAAAACAATCGACAAAAAAGATCTCTCAGCACAATTTTAGCACTTGCTGTTATTTCATTATTGGCAGGTGCTTCTGTTAGTACTAGTGTCGATGATCTTGTTGAGCCTCGATATGCCGAAGATAGTCCATATGCAGGAGTAATTGACGATGCAGTGGGAGAGGCTACATGGGACCAATTAGAAAAAAATGAAAAAGGACTGAAAGGCAAACTCAAATCATTTTTATCTGATAAAATGGATATCTCCGATGAAGATAGAGAAATGCATCTCCAAGAAAGAGTGGAAGCAAATCAGATATTGTCTACTGCATTACAATTCTGTATAGACAATGTAGATTGTGATGCTGATTCTGAAGTACTTACTACAATGTTATTTTCCATGGATGTTAGAGCAAAGCCTATGATGAAGGAAGTAAATTTAGATATGCAAGATTGGCAACTAAAGAAAGCCGAATGGCAAAATAACTACCCAGGTTGGGAGGAAAAGAAGGCCGATTGGGAAGCTGAATACCCAGATTGGGAAGAAAAGGAATCTGACTGGCCAGAAACGAGAGAAAATGGTGAAGCACCTTTAAACCCTGAATCAAAAGAAAAAGGAATGAAAACTCCCCATAAGAACCACGAATGGAAAGACTTCGGTGAAAAAGAACTTACAGATAAAATGAGCATGGTTGAAAATGGTGCAATCGCAATTACATATTGTATCTCACATAGCGATTGTGCAGGATTAGCAACCACTCATGACGATCGTCGTACTTTCAATTCAATATTGAATAAAATAGGTGAAGAAATGGCCAATCGTCATGCAGACTACCAAGAGTGTTACGAAGGAGAGGATTGCGAGCGTGAAGATAAGCATGATCAAAGAAAAGATATGGGATTAATGTCAAGAATTAGCGACAATTTCCAAAGAGATGATTTAGATCGTGATGATTTAGATCGTGATGATTTAGATCGCACAGATTATACTAAATTTGATGTAACACAAGAAATATGTGAATCTAGACTAGGAAATTGGGTCGTTGAAGATGACAAATCATATTGTGTCTGGTCAGAAAAAGATTGTTCCGACCCAGACTCTTTAGATGAAGAATCAGAACAAGATACTGATGACGAAGATTCATCGCAAGAAAGTTGCGAAGCGAACGGCGGAACATGGTCCGAAGATAGGCAAGTATGTTATTGAACTTAATTATCAAAGTAAAATGCTGGGTGATTATACACATGGTCACCCAACATTTGAATTATAATCAGGCTTCGTGAATGCATGGTTAATGATGAATTATCTGCTTCATCAGATTCCATGGAGCAAATCGCCAAGTTAACATTGGGAATGGCCATATTCATGTTAATACTTCTAATATTGGTCCCATTTACAATTTCTTCAACATCTTTTGATGATATAGTTCCATACCTTATTTATTCATTATTTCTTACAAGTATAGGGGTTCTTATTGGTGTATCAATGACTTGGTTACTAAATAATAGAAACTCTCAATCAGTTCTAGAAAAAGAAGAAGATATTTTAGCTAAAACAACAAAAAAATTACCATTATTATCATCAGCAGAAAGAACAGTAGTTACGATATTAAAATCAAACGATAATAATATGTGGCAGGCCGAACTGGTACGGCAAGGAGGATTTACAAATTCTAAAGCTAGTAGGTTACTATCGAGTATGGAACGCGATGGACTTGTTAGACGTGTACGCGATGGAATGGGGAAAAGAGTAGAATTAGTAAAAATGGAGGGATATCTATGAGTAAAAGTAAGATTCAAAGAAACTTTGCAATAGTTGGATTGTTGTCTATCATTATAATAGTATTATGTACTCAAATTATATTCAATTTAGAAACAAACTCTGAATCATTTACAGAAGATGGAATTTTTATTGTTCCTTTATTATTTTTAATAATTTGTCTGATCCTAATTCTTACAATTATATATCAGAGAGGGCCATTTAATGAAGGAAAATTAGAATTAACACGTGACGATTTTAGTTTGTTGTTATTACTTATTTCCATGTTTATTATTGGCTTCATCATAGGTCCATCAATATCTTTACCAAGTTTTTTTACTAATTCTGATATTATTGGTATTTTCATACTTTTAATGCCTATTTTGATGATATTTTTATTATTATCCAATTTCCGAAGCAATTCAAAAGAAAATATTTCAATTAATAACCATGGAGAAGAATAACCTTTTGAATATATGACAATATTCATAATGACGTAGAAATAGTTAATTCTACCTATCGCTAGCAGTTATTATTATGACAAAGGACACACTTAATCTTGGTATTTGGGACAGAATTGTAAGAGGATGGAAAATGACTAAATTAGGAATGAAAGTTGTTCGTGCCGATCCAGAATTGATGATTTATACATTAATTTCTTTGATATTATCTTCGGGCGTAGCCATTTTGGTAATATCAGGAACCTTTGGACTTAGTGCATTAGTTCCTGAAACAACTGATACCACCTCTTCAAATGAAGAGGATGCATTTGCTTTAGCCACCCTGACCCTTGCTTTCTTAGGTTATATGGCAATCTCTATTGTTACAGTGTTTTGGAATTCAGCTATAATAGCTAGCGCATATGAAAGATTATCAAGCGGCTCAAATCCTAGCTTTTCATTTGGTATAAAGAAAGCAAGCGAATGTCTTCCAAGCATATTCATTTGGGGCATCATCTCAGGAACTGTTGGACTTTTTTTGAAAATTTTGGAAGGCATCTCACAAAAAGACGACTCTCCAATTGCCTTTTTTGCTATGTTAATTACTTGGATTCTTGGTGCTGCATGGTGGGCACTAACATTCTTTGTAGTACCAATGATGGTTTTGGACAAGCATGGCGTTTTTGACAGTTTACAATCTAGTCCAAAATTATTTACAGATACTTGGGGAGAAAATGCAGGCGCTACGGGTGGACTTGGGATAATTCAATTTCTATCTACTCTTCTCTGCGTCTCAATTTGTATACCACTTTTCTTCCTCGGCGATTATGGGACAATTTTTGGCATAGTTCTGATTCTATTCCTTATCGGCCTTATCAGTTTATTTTTCGTTACTGTCGACTCGGTTAATAGAGCTTCAATGTATTACTATGCTAAAACTGGGGAAATGCCCCCAATGGCAGAGAAAATGGGTATTGTATTCTGAGAATATTCTTTACGAAAAGACGACATAATGATTATTTTTTTGCTTAGTGTAATCAGTCATTTCCATTACATTACCCTTGATTGCACTTTTAGCAATATTTTCCATTGCTTCACTTATCCAATTAATATCTTCAAATTCCGATATTAAAAACCATCCATAATCTGAAATCTCATCTTGATCGATCTTAATTTCATTTTCGTTTATTTTCACAGAATAAGCTAAGAACATACCAGGAATTTGATTCTCAACCCGTTCTCTCACAGCAATTAAGCCAATGACTTCTCCTTCAATTCCACATTCTTCTCTTAATTCACGAAGTACAGCCTTTGCAGGGGCTTCTCCTTCATCAACGGCCCCTTTGGGCATACCCCATAAGCCAGCCTTTGAACCTCTAGATTCTTTAACAAGCAATATCTTCTCTTCCTTTACGATACATGCAGCTACTCCTAAATCGGTAGTTATCGCTCTCATATAACTAAGACATCATGCTTACTTATGAATCCTCATTTTTGAATTATTAATACTTTTTTTGTTGACATTACATATTCCGAGCATACTAAGTATAATTACTCATTCGAATAAATGATGGATACAGGACTCAATGGCTCTATTGTTTTAGTCACAGGAGGAGCGGGAGGGATTGGACAAGCAATCTGTAAAGAATTTGCAGCTGAGGGTGCCAAAGTAATAATTCATTACAATAATTCAGAAGAAAATGCCAATTCTTTAGCAGATGAAATTGACGGTTTTACTACTAAGGCAAATTTAACCAATGAAAAGGAAACCATTAGTATGTTTGAGGGTATTATTTCAAGATATGGAAAAATAGATATTTGTATAGCAAATGCTGGATATTATCCTCTAGAAGCGTCTCCATTATGGGAAATAGACTTGGATAGATGGAATTCTACAATTCAAAATAATCTGAATGTTACTGTAAATACAGCCAAACAATTCCTACTGAATGCAAAAAATATTGGCACCGGTTCTTTGATACTCATCGGCTCTACTGCTGGAATTTATGGAGAAGCAGGACATTCAGACTATGCTGCTGCAAAAGGGGCGATCACTACTGGTCTCTTAATGAGTTTGAAGAATGAAGTAGCTACAATTGGTAATATAAGAGTAAATGCTGTTGCACCAGGATGGACAATTACTCCAAAAAAAGTAGAACATGGAATTAATGAGAATACAATAAATCTAGCTACAGCAACTATGGCTCTAAAGAAATTGGCAACACCGGAAGATGTAGCAAGAGTTTGCGTTTCTCTTTCTTCAGATATCATTTCCGGACATGTTACAGGCCAAGTTATCGAAGTGGCAGGTGGAATGGAAGGGAGATTAATTTACTCTTAATTTCCATTAGGAGTAGATTTTACAATAAAAAATATTTTGTACACTTATACTCTCGGAGTATTATGAAATTACGTGGAGTTAAGGGCTTAGCAAAACTCAGAAAGTTGAAACAAAAAACAAAACAAAAGGCAGAAATTAAAACACCATCTTGTGATAATCCTGGATGTGGCTGTGGTAATTAGGATAATATAATTTATAAGATTAGTAAAATAAACACATTTTTCAACCTTTAATATGTATAAATGACTAAGTGCTTTGATACAAACCAAATAATATGAAACAATTATATTCTCAGAATCATAATTCAGTAGTTTTCACTTCGGCTTTGTTTTTTATTATATTAATTTCGAGTCCTACTCAAGGACTATGTATCGGCCCTGAGGCATGTGGAATTCTAGGGGCAACCTTTCTTTCTATGATTACGATACCAATATGTTTGCTTGCATTCCTTTTAGTATTCTGGCCAAAAACTAGAAGATTACTCCAAGGTATTGCAGTATTGCCAGGATTTATGGCAATACTTACTGGGTATCTAATGGTCATAAGAGTAAATAGATTTGATTTATTTTATGTTCCACTAATACATGTCTGTTTAATGACTGCTATGATTTTTGTAGGTCGTTTAAACTCAAAAAATACTGAATCAAAAGTTTAGTATGAAGCTTAAATTAAGTCTATAAAAATACAAAATAATACAATATAGCTAACAAAATTCCTACATCTAATGAGACTAACAATATCTTCATTGGTAAAGATATCGTTTTCCAAAAATCTTTCCAACCATTACTTTCCTGACTCATAATTTTACGGATCAATTATAATAAATAATAATTCCTGAACTATCTTCACATTATGGGTGTTAACTTATTTAACCCCAGAAAAGCAGAGCAAGGGCAGATTTCAACCATCCATTTTTAATGGCAATAATTATCGCGAAAAGAATAAATGAACTGAAACAAAATGTGAGAACATCAACACTATTCATCAACTTGAGATAGGGGCAACATCTATGAATTGTTTGTAATATCTTTTCAAAACTAGAGCAGTTGTTACGTTCACTCAAAAAAGTCTGAGATATCATAGAGAGATTTGCGATCTAGATCTGGAACCTTTGCCTCATCTGCAGGAAATCCCACTGGCATCAACAACATTGCGTGTTCGTGCTCGGGTCGCTGCAAAATATCACGCAGAAAA
>Ga0315330_10001199_pt1 | contig 17271 bp, 9 predicted proteins | sample M140m34915metaG_FD_203453 | JGI IMG/M metagenome (GOLD analysis project Ga0315330, IMG submission 203453) | Ammonia-oxidizing marine archaeal communities from Monterey Bay, California, United States - M1 40m 34915 | ecosystem: Environmental > Aquatic > Marine > Intertidal zone | place: USA...
AATTTTGCAAACGCCAGTGCAAAGAAAAGAAGAGGTCAATTAAATTTTGCAATAAAAAATGAAAAGATTGTATACCAAACAGTTTCGATACCAATTCCAGTTTATGTCACCGTACAGTATGAAATAACACTAAGGACAGAATATCAAGAGCAAATGAATCAGGCAGTCACCCCATTCATAACACGACCTGGCGGAATAAACTATGTCATAATTGAAGATGATAGACTCAGGTACGAGGCATTCATACAGGAGGACTTCTCTCAGAACAATAACATTAGTAGTTTCTCAAATGAGGAGAGAAAGTTCGAAACAAAGGTCAATATTGAGGTGCTCGGGTGGTTGACCGGAGAAGGCAAGAATAGGTTGCAACCAAACTACTCAATTAGAGAAAATGCAGTGGAGGTTAAGATACCGAGAGAAAGGATCATCACAGCAGATGACTTGGACACTGCAACGGGTCGCCTCTATGGATTGGAGGGATTGACTACTCAAGAGATATTGGATTTGGACGATAAGGTTGCTGCCAACAGACCTATGCGTAATCCCGGAGAGACCACCACATCGGCAGTTTCTTCTGCTACGGGTGGATCGTCTGGCGGAGGAGGCGGATCCAGTGCTGGCGGCGTTACAACAACAAACTATAAAGTCTCTCAGTCGCCAACCGAGACTGCAAACGGTACCAGAACTCAATTTACTATACCCGATGCGTTTGTTGCAAACACACTCATGGTCTTTCGATCGGGCATCTTAATGACGGAAGGTGGGGATTTTGACTTTACGGTCTCTTCTAGGACAGTTACGTTTACTGAAGCACCTGCAAACTTAGAAAACATACTATTTAGTTATATACTAGACGAATCGTGACATAAGGAGGAATATCATGTCAAAACTTAATAAACTACTAAACATGCTAAACGAGTTGAGGGAAGAAAACCCCGATCTCGCTAATAAAGCGCTTCTCGCTGCAGAAACTTTGAAATCCGGTCTGGATCCGGAAGACTTTGATGACGATTGGGAGGATGAGGAAGACATAGAGGAGGAAGAAGAGTTCGATGACTCTTTCATTGTCGTATCAGATGCTGATACGAAAAACTTCCTTCACCTTAGAAATCTCTTGGACGAGAAAATAACAGGATACGGTTCCTATATGAGAGATCACGAGGTAAAAAAGGTTCTGTTATTAGAAGAAATAGAAGAAAATAGACAAAATAGTGAGAATTTTTTCGAAAACCTTAAGGAAGTCTATCGACTGGACCCCGCCTCACGATATTCTGTACAAATGGTACAATTGGATGACTCTCCAGGCACAAATATAGTGTTTGTTAAAGATTGATCACTAATTAATTGTAAAAGAGGGAACATATCAATGAATTTTATAACATCGGACATAGGCATCGCAGCCTTCTTACAATTAAAGGGCACGAATCTTATTAGATGCAAGCGGTTAGAATCTGGAAAGTTTCATTTTGAGTTTGATGATAGGTTAGGTCAGTGCCAAGCTCTTTCGTTGGAGTTTTTAAACTCCGAGTTTTGTAAGTTTGATAATAATGTTAGAAATCTAAAAAAAATACTATTTTCTTAGTTTATTTGTTTCTTATTGGTTTTGGTTTTGTTTAAGTGAGATAAGTGAAATAAAATAAATCCAAATATTTTTTAAGGAGCATATAAAAAATGGCAAAGACAAAAATTGGCACAAAACTATTAGCCAGCAGTGCAATAACCACTGCAAAACTTGCGGACGGGGCAATCACTCGTGACAAAATCCAATCAGGTTCAATTCAGGTTGGTCACTTAGACCTATTTCAAGATAGAAGCGACATAGCGCATCTCGATGATGCGGATGTTTTAGTTGTATCTGCCTCGAAGGGCGACGGCGGTGGCATGAGAACCGTAACGTTCGGACACTTAAAGGCGGCGGTATCAGCATCAAACGCAGCAGTTGGTAACGAGGGGCACATTCAGTTCCACGGCGCTGGCGGCACAAACGCTATGGACGCAATCTCAAAGATTAGAACAGACGGCATTCACTTGACCGCATCAGACGGCGGTAAGGTTGTATTCGCATACACTGATATTTCTGGTTCAACTGGTGAAATTTTCGCTGACTCAAAGACAGGACTTACTGTAAATGCAAAGACAACTCTATCATTCAACATTAACGGTTCGGATGAATTGGAGTTGAACGCCTCAACACTTCAACCAGCAGCAAACGAAGGTTTGAATCTCGGTGCAGCAGGTAGAAAATTCGCTAACGTATTCGTTGCAACAGTGTCTGGTTCTGGGACTTCCACACTTCACAAGTTGGACGTGGATATTGTCGACGCAAGAAAGGTCACAGCAACTACAATCTCAGGTTCAGGGACATCGACCTTTCATAAGTTAGATGTAGATGATGCAACATTCAATGTTATTAAGACAACTAACATCACTGGTTCTGGTACAGCACAGATTCACAAGGTAGATGTTGACGAAGGCACATTCAACAAGGTTGTCGCACCTGTGATCACAGGATCAGGCACCTCAACCTTCCACAAGATTGACGCTGATGAAGGCACATTCAACAGAGCGATTGCAACAGTTGTTACATCATCTGGCACATCACTCTTTCACAAGATTGACGTCGACGAGGGCGATTTCCGTAGAGTTGTTGCAACGAACATTACGTCATCTGGTACATCAAACCTTCACAACGTAACAGCAGATGAACTCTCGGGTTCTTCTGGCAAGTTCCGTAAGTTGGTTGTAGATGTTCTCGATGCAAGAACCTACAAGTCAAGCATCACGACATCAGAGCACTTTGAGATTACTAGCAAGCAAATCATTGCAGCAGCGTCTGGTTCCGCTGGTGACGCCCTTGAAGGCGCAGGTCTTCAGATCGGTGGTACCGCTGGTTCTGGCTCGAATGGAGTTGCAAGTGTGGTTCTCGGTAACGCAGGTGGCGGCGCCGGCGCTGATCTTCTTTTCAAGATTGGATCTACGCAAGGTCTTTCGCTTTCATCCAATGGCGGCAGAAAGAATGACGCAGTGCTTTTCGGTGTATCTGGTACGCTTTCAGCGTCTGTTGGTATCTTCCAAGAATTGGACGTTGCTAAGGGATTAACAGCGACATCGTTCTCTGGTTCCCAGGGTACGTTCCACACCTTGTCAGGTACTCTCGTGCAGTATCATGAGGTGGATGCAGATCAAGCAAGCATTTTGGACCTAGACGGCACATCCGCTACATTCACTGCTGTTTCTGGTGCAACTGTCCAGGCACACACCGTTGATGCAGACAAGGTAACAGTTAATGATATTGACGGTACATCCGCAACGTTTACTGGAACTGTTTCTGGATCAACTGTCCAGGCGCATACTGTCGACGCTGACAAGGCAACTGTTAATGATCTTGATGTGACCACAATCAGTGGATCTGGATTGGCAACTCTTCACAAGGTAACCACGAACCATGTCTCAAGTTCAAACATTAATGCTCACAGTGTTACAACGTATCACTTGAATGTTACAAACATTGCGTCTTCTCAGGTTGTTAAGGCATCAAACTTGAATAGAGATATTGTTTATGATATCGATAACGGCAATGGCGGACTTAACTTTGCAAACGGTGTACTTAGCGTAGGGCATCAAAGACAGGTATTTTCTAGAGCGTCTGTTGCAAATAGAGCGGGTACTCCAACCCAAGGGTCTGGTTCACTATACACTACTGCTTCACTGTCAACCGATGCAGGCGGTAATCCTACGATTATTCTGTCTGGATCTGAGATGGTGTATTTGAACGGTGTCCTTTTGATCCCTGCCCCGGCAGCACAGAGACCACCAGTCGACGGTGACTATACCATTGACTACAATAGTACCAGTGGACCTGTGACTGTTGAGTTGCATGAATCATTAACCATGGACGCAGACGACATTCTTGTCGTGCAGTATCTATCTGGTACAATTTCGTAAGTTTTGTTTCACCTGGGGGGGCGATGCCCCCCCGGTATTTTTGTTTTGTTATTGAAATAACAAAAAAGGGAGATTATATAAATGGCTATTACTAAAATAGGTACAAAGTTACTAGCAAATAGTGCAATTACAACAGTTAAGTTAGGTTCAAGTGCAGTTACAAGAAGCGACCTTCAATCCGGATCGATACAACCTGGACACATAGATGTAAATCAGGGATCAAGACATCACGTCGATTTCATTGACGGAGACTTTTTCATCATCGGTGACAAGACCAAGTTTGACGCCAACAACGATCCTGTTGCAGGTGCGCATATTAGGTCCTTCAGTTTCGCACAGTTGAAGACGGCATTGTCACTTTCAAATGCAGCGAGAGGTAACGAAGGTAGTATACAGTTTAACAACGGAACAGGGTTTGATGGTATAGCAAAGATTACCACTGATGGTGTTCACTTGACTGCTTCAAACGCAGGTAAGGTTGCTTTTGCTTATACTGATATTTCTGGATCTACTGGTGAAATTTTTTCTGATTCAAAAACTGGTCTTACGATCAACGCAAAGACTAGACTTTCACTTCACTCAAGTGGTGCAGTGCAGGGTATTCAATCAGGTTCGCTTGAACTTCGTGCAGATGGTATTTTCCCATCGGTTAAACCATCAACCTCTGCCGTCGCAGGCACTTACGTTATCAACCTAACATCTGGTTCAACAGGTGCAAACGGAAACAAGACTTATGGACCTGTTAACAACACCTCGCAATTGATTCAAGCTGTTGGTACAGGCAGTTCAGACTTTATGTTCTTCTTGTCAAATGGCGGTTCAACTGCACTGCCTTCAGCGCAGTCTGTTAACTTCACGGGTACAGCGCAGGAGTTTAGAGTAGAAGCAGTCTCTGGTGTCAGTGACTGGAGAGACGTTGCGCAAAACTTCTTTAACAAGATGAAGGCACAACTTGAAACGAACACTAGTATCGCAACTGTGACTTTCAATGCAGCATCAAGCCTCAACGGAACAGCAAGTATCACTGTCGCATACGATAGTATCGCTGGTGGTGTGAGAGTTGGTACTGGTAGAAACGAGGGAGGTGGATCTTCAACTAACAGTTCTGTCTCAGCACCAACGGATGAATCCCGGTTTAACGCAGATACATCTAACTCCGCTGGACCACCAATTCAGAAAGGATTTTCTGGCATGGGGTCACCAGACGACCAACCAGCACACGAAGGTGGTTTTGTTTCAACTACAACTTCCGGATCTGCTGCACTTTCTGAGGTTAGAGAATGGTTAAACCTTGGTGCAAGTGGTAGAACTTACAATGATGTGTTTTTGTCTGCTCTTTCGGCATCGAACACTTCTTCGTTCCACCAAGCGACAGTTGATGCGCTTACTGTAGGCAAATTTGAGTTGGCCACCTACAGCGGCGGCGGATTGAAAGGCGCCCTCTCAGGTTCTGGAACAGCATCGATTCATGCTATTAACGTTGAAGAAGCAACTTTTGATGGGGTTACGATGACCACAGCAAGAGCAGCAGCAGCGTACATGATCTCTGGATCTGGAACCGCATCAATTCATAAGTTAGATGCAGATGAGGGTGACTTTAGAAAGGTCATCGCAACTGTTGTATCTGGTGCAACAGTGCAGGTCCACAAGGCAGACATAGATGAAGGTACACACAATAGATTGATTGCAACTGTTGTTACTTCCTCTGGAACTTCAACACTGGCTAAACTAGACGCTGACGCTGGCGACTTCAGAAAGGTTATTGCAACCAACATTACCTCTTCTGGAACATCAAATCTGCACGTTGTGACTGTTGATGATGTATCCGGTTCTTCTGGTAAATTCTACAAGTTGGTTGTTGATGATCTTTCCGCTAGAAAGATAACGTCTGCTGTGTCTACTTCAGAGCATTTTGAAGTGCCGCAAAAGCAGTACATCCCTTTCGCAAGCGGATCATCAGGTGCTTCTGCTGAAGGCGCTGGTCTTCAGATCGGTGGCGCAGCAGGATCTGGTTCTGCAGGCGTAGCGAGCATTGTCTTGGGTGATGCTGGTTCAGGCGCAGGTAAAGATCTTCTGATTAAGATTGGTGCCATACAGGGTGCATCTTTGAGTGGATCTGTTAGTGACGGCGGACAGCGTTTCGGCGTAACGGGATCCATTTCAGGTTCTGTGGGTATTTTCCACAGTGTATCGATTGCTACTGCAATGGGTAACCAGGATGCGATTTTCAGTGGTTCTTCCTTTAGCGCACAAACCGTATCAGGTGCTCTCGCACAGATTTTTGATCTGGATGTGAATAAAGCAAACATTAGAGATGTTGACGGTACTTCTGCTACCTTTACAACAGTATCTGGCACGACAACTAGTGCGCACACTCTCGATGCAGACAAGGTAACTGCTAATGATGTGGATGGTGCGTCCGCCACATTTACTGCAACCATTTCTGGTTCGACAGTTCAAGTGCACGCACTTGACGCAGATAAGGTCACTGCTGGAGATACAGATGTATTAGGTGTTATTTCCGGATCGGGTACCTCTACTTTGCAAAAGGTAACGTCAGACGAGTTCTCAGGTTCTCATGTCCAGACACACTACCTTGGGTCTAGTGCTAATAACGTACCTTCTACGGGATTTGCAGTGAAAGATTTGTCGATAGGTGTTATCAAGTCGAACGACGTGGTCAAGAAATCTAATCTCAATGTCGACATTGTTAGAAATAACAATAATGCTCAAGGTGGTATTTCTTGGACGAATGGACAACTCAGTGTTGGTTGGAAGAGGAGAATATTTAGTAGATCTACTAGAAAGATCGTAAATAGAACTCAACCTACCCAGGGTTCAGGTTCGCTTTATACGACTTGTTCTTTGCCAACAATCCAGATGGTGTCTGGTTCTGAGTCGGTTTACTTCAATGGTCTACTTCTTGTCAAGGGCAAGGGGGAAACTGGAGGTAATCCATCCAACGGCGATTATAACATCGATTATAACGGCGGCGGCGGCGTGACTCCTGGTACATACAGAATGGTATTTACTTCTGGTGCCATTGGTCAAGAGAGTACAGGATATAAGGCCAAGACATATAGTCCACTAAAGAGTGGTATAGCGCAGTTGGTAGGTGTACAATCTACGGGCAGCAGCGGCAAAGAGTACTATCTCTTTTACTTGAACGAAGCTGCGGATCCATCTTCACTGCCAATCAGTTCAAGCTTGAACTTGGAATACAGTAATCTCAAACCAGGTGCATTTAGAAAGGTAACTGCAATAGAGGCAATCTCTGGCGTCAGTGACTGGAGAGATATTGTGTCTAATCTTGCAACAGCAATGAACACTGAGTTGAATACGAGAGCAGATCTCGCAACTGTGACGTACAATGCTACCAGCAGTATTAACGGTACGGCATCGATTGAAATCACCTACAAGGCAGGAACTATTGAAGGTGGAATATTTATTGGTGACGGCAGCGGGCATGCTGGAATTACAGCAGGGCAGAGTCTGGGTTGGAGTCCTTCCACCAGCGCAGCCATAGGTAATTTCGGCGTCGGTTCATCCTCATCAAAAATTGATGGCGAACCAGACACTGCGGGCGGATTTACTCAGACAATCGTATCTGGTTCAAATCCAAAGGCAGGCACGGAGATCTTCCTTCACCCAACACTTACGATGGATTCGAATGATGTTTTGGTCGTACAGTACCTCTCAGGTTCGGGAGCATCTCTCTAGGTCTGAGTGCCTAATCCTACCAGCAAAACCTTCCCCAAGGGGGGCCAAGTGCCCCCCTGTTCTTTTCTTTTTTCTTTTCGCAACTTTTGGAAATTACAAATACTATTTAATAGAGAGAAAATAAAAAAACAAGTCGTCTTTTTGACTAAATAAAAAGGAGAATTCCAGTATGTCCGTAAAGAAGTTTAAATTTGTATCGCCCGGTGTCTTTCTAAATGAGATAGACAATTCACAAACAGCACGAGAACCAGAACCAGTAGGACCAACAGTGATTGGTCGCCTACAGAAAGGTCCAGGTCTTCTACCAGTAACAATCGACTCAATGAGTGATTTTGTAGAGATCTTTGGAAATCCAGTTCCAGGTGGAGCAGGAGGAGACGTCTGGAGAGATGGTAACTATACCGCTCCAACGTATGCAGCATACGCAGCACAAGCGTATTTGAGAAATGCAGGTCCAGTCAACGTCGTTAGACTTTTGGGTGTCGAGGATTCAAACTCTAGCACCTCTGGCGAAGCAGGGTGGCAGTTAGGGCAAACTCTTGACGCATCAGATCCAGCAAGCGCAACAAAGTCAGCAATGTATGGACTGTATCTTTTTTCAACTGGTGGTGTGGATAGAAGAACGCAGGTTCTTGGTCACAAGCGACCTGAAGGCGAATCTTCGGCCGACCACATGACTGGTACATTGGCAGCCGTATGGTACTTTGAGCAAGGTGGCATAATACTATCCGGTAACGTTGGTCACCCACAGACTCCAGGTGCACCGTATGGAGCAGATATGGGTGTAGGAGCGAAGTTCGGTTCTGGATCACTATCCAACGAAGCGACTGGTTCAGGCGTGATGATCAAGACAACGAATTCTGCGAAAATGGAATTTAAGGCACTCTTGTTCGATGAGGGTAGTTCCACTGCTCACAAGACAGTTGTTTTTAACTTCGACAGAGACTCGGATAAGTACATCAGAAAGGTCTTTAACACGAACCCCACTCTTACTAACTCGGATGTCATCACTGCTGGTGGTCTCAAGAAGTATTGGTTGGGTGAGACCTTCGATAGATTTGTAAAGGATGTTCACGGCGTTAATGGCGACAACACTACTCACCTTGGTGCAGATAGTGCACCCGCCAATTTAAGTGCAATGGTCATGCCACTTCACAAAGAGACATTGGGTCTTGCAAGAAAGATTGCAAATGAAAACTCTGTAACAGGATGGGTATTCTCTCAAGATATTAACGGCAACCATACGGGATACACCACTACTGCAATGCAGAAGTTGTTTAGATTTGTTGGTGTCAACGATGGTGGATGGAACACTAAAAACTTGAAGATTTCAATTGCAGACATCAAGGCAGGAAACGACGTCGATCCTTACGGAACTTTCTCTGTTCTAATCAGAGATATAAGAGACAACGATCAGCGCCCGGTAATACTGGAGCGATTTTCACAGTGTAGTTTGAATCCGAACTCAAATAACTATGTTGCAAGAAAGATTGGCGATCAGTATCGTGAGTGGGACGAAGCTGATGACCGATACAGAGTCTACGGTAACAATCCAAACTTATCACAGTACTTTAGAGTGGATATGGACCAGGACGTAGACCAGGGTGTTACGGATTCACAGTATCTTCCTTTTGGATTCTATGGTCCTCCTAGGTACAAGACTACTACAGTATCTGTATATGCAGCAAAGGATTTCAAGGGCATCGAAGCACCAAAGATTCCACAAAGCACTACTGATGTCTTGATCGACCTCACTGCCTTCAACGCACATGGGCAAGCAGCACTCAACGGAAAGCATTCAATGTTAGGTTTCAAGGCACAGTCGACATCTTCCTTGCTTTATCCAACGTTGCCCTTGAGATTGACGTCATCAGCAGAAGGTCTATCGGATCCAAAGAAGTCGTTCTTCGGTGTATCTACCTATAGAACTCCTACGGATCCTAAATTTGATCCATCTTTCACTGACGTGACAAGAAGGTTGGGGTCACCATATATGGGTAAGGGCGTCGTTGCAGCAAATGACAGCACAACAGAAACAAGTTTTTACTTTACTCTTGACGATTTAATTGCTGTTTCGAGCACTGGATCGTTAAGTAAATTAGGCACTGCACAACCTGACCTTGCACCAGCAAATGTCAGAACCGCAGTTTATGTACCAGACGCTAGAAAGAGTGGTATTTCATATACTGCTGGTCGCCAGAGTTACAAAGACCTTATAAAGACGGGATACACCAAGTTTACTATTCCTGTCTATGGTGGTTTTGACGGACTTGACATAACAGAGTCAGAACCATTTAGAAACACTGCACTTACAGGAGACGAGACAACGAGTTATGGACTCGCCTCAATAAAGAGAGCGATTGATTCAGTTGCGGACCCAGAAGTTGTTGAAATGAACTCATTGGCAGTGCCCGGCGTTACAAAGAGTAGAGTTACCAACCACATGATTCGTGTTTGCGAAGACCGTGCTGATGCTCTTGCAGTCATTGACATTGAAGCAGGTGGGTATATACCTGAAACAGAGAACACAGACAGTTTTAAGACTAGAATCTCCAATTCCAAGGTAGAGACTGCCATTGCGAATCTGGAAGGTCGAGGACTCAATACTAGTTACGCATGTTGCTTTTACCCATGGGTTAAGGTTGGTGATCCTATTAGTGGACAACGCCTCTGGGTACCACCTTCTGTAGTAGCACTGGGTACTTTCGCTAGTACACAAAGAAACTCAGAATTGTGGTTTGCTCCGGCAGGATTTACACGTGGCGGACTCTCTGAGGGTGCCGGCGGACTTCCAGTGCTTGCAGTTTCTCAAAGACTAAGTTCAAAAGAGAGAGACAGACTGTATGAAACAAATATTAATCCAATCGCTCAATTCCCAGCAGAGGGTATTGTGGTGTTCGGACAGAAGACTCTTCAAATTACGCCATCGGCACTTGATAGAATTAATGTCAGAAGATTGATGATATTCGTAAAGAAGCAAGTTTCCAGAATCGCAGCAAGATTGCTCTTTGATCAGAACGTCCAAGCGACATGGGATCGATTCCTAGGTCAGGTTGAACCGTTCTTGGATAGAGTTAAGTCAAGACTGGGTCTTTCTGAGTATAGAGTAATTCTCGACGAGACTACAACTACTCCAGATTTGATCGATAGAAATATTATGTACGCTAAGATTTTCTTGAAACCTGCACGTGCAATTGAGTTTATTGCAATAGATTTCGTTATTACGAATTCTGGCGCATCATTTGAAGATTAAAAAACATTAGACACTATTTAATAGTGTTAGGAGGAATTTTATAATGGCAAAGCAGAGATTTTGGTCAGATGCATCAATCGAACCGAAGAGAAAATATAGATTCCTGTTGTCCTTTAACGGCATACCACAGTGGATTGTTAAGACCACAGGTAAACCGAATTTTTCGATAACAGAGTCAGAGCACAGTTTTATTAATTACAAGTTTTATTACCCAGGTCGATTGGAGTGGGAAGAGATTAGCATGACGCTAGTTGATCCTGTTGATCCAGATGCATCAGGCACTATGCTTGAACTAATCAAGCAGTCTGGGTATGTTCCTCCGCATGATTTTTTGAACGCCTCGAATACGAGACAGGAATATGAGAATGGGAAAGCGATAACCTTCTCTAAAGAACGTGCCACTCAAGCTGTCGGCGGGAGAGTTTTCATACACACTATTGATGAGAACGGAACTCCGATTGAGACATGGAAACTTTATAACCCTTGGATCAAGAGTGTAAACTTTGGTGACTTGGACTATGAAGCAGACGACCTGGTTAATGTGGAGTTGACAATGAGATTTGATTGGGCAGACAAGAGCGTAATCAGAGATCAGGTATCGACTGCTCCGATTGGCAATTTGACTAACACACAACAGCGTGGCGACTTCGGTGGCAACGAGGGTGTACTATAATATAGGTTAAAATAACTTGTATTATGGTGTATAATGTAAAGAGAATTTTTTGTTAAGTTTTATTAAAAGTGAGGTTATATGAGTAGAAATTCCAAAAGAGTATCCCCTGCAGCAGATACTCAATCCCAGGCGCCACAAGCGCCTCCGGCGTCTGCACAATCACCACAAGACACATCGACTAGAACCTCAACTGTGGAGGCAGTACCCCTGCCTTCCCAGGGCAGGTTTTATCCACCCGGTCACCCACTGTGTGGAGTCGAGCACGTGGAGATACGATACATGACAGCAAGAGATGAGGATATACTAACTTCTCCATCCCTGCTTAAGCAAGGACTGGCGTTAGACCGGTTCGTACAAGGGATCATATGCGATAGCAGAATCAAGGTGGACGATCTCCTTTTAGGAGACAAGTCTGCAATTATGATTGCAGCAAGAGTTACAGGGTATGGTCCAGATTATGAAGTGAACATTACGTGCCCTGAGTGTAGTACTGAGTCGGAACACGCTTTTGACTTGTCTGATTACAGTAAATATTATACTTGCGGAGATGACACATCAGAGTTCGCTATGAACGCATCAAATCGATTTGAGGCAACCCTTCCGGTATCTGGTCATGTTGTTGAATTGAAGATGGTGACGTCAAAGGATGAGAGCAGAATTCTCAAGTCTCAGCAATTGAGAGAGAAGAACAAACTGGCTGATTCCACAACTACTGATTTTCTTAAGATGATCATTCATTCAATTGACGGGAATGATAACAGATCCGAAGTGTCGGAGATGATCATGAATATGCCCGCTAGGGATTCGAGATATTTAAGAAAACATTACCCAGGAATTGTTCCTAACGTTGATCTCAAGGAAGAGATAGAGTGCTTGTATTGCGGTGCGGTAACCGAAATGGAGGTGCCCCTGGAGGCGACGTTTTTTTGGCCTGAGTCCTGATCATATGCTCCATGTGCACGAACAGATCTTCTATCTTGTTCAGCACGGAAAATGGAATTATTATGACGTATACGACCTACCTATAAAGATAAGGATGTGGTTTATTGATCGCCTGAGTAAGCACTTCGAAGAAGAGAACAAGAAAGCAGAAGAGCACGCTCGTAAATCTAAGAATTCTAGAAGATGACAATTAACAACCATTTCTAAAGTCTAAAACTAATTAATAGTGGAGTGCACACCATGAGTCAAGAGAAGATTATAATAGATTTTACGAAAATAGATGAAAGTTCACTAATCGCCATGGGTGCACAAATGCGTCTCGTTTTAAACGCTCTGTTTACGGGTGAGTTCTTTCCGGTGTCAGTCAGAGGTTCACAGACCCAGATCGACTCCTTTCTAAGAACTCTGGCGAGAGAGAAAAGGTACATCTCCTCAATGTCGCAGTACGGATTGGATAATCCAAAAGTATTTCGTGACAAATACAAACTAGATAAGTCAGTTCGATCCTTCGAGAAAGATACTGGATTGGTATGGCCTTTCAAGTAGGGGGTCATAAGTGGCAGTTAACCAGAAAGTAATACTAGAATTTCTAGAAAAGTATAACGAATCCAAAAGAACCGGCGTTAAACTAACAAAGAAAGACTTGTCTCCAATAGCAAGACTCAAGAAAGAGTATGACAAAGTTTTATCTCAGGGTTCAGAACCTGAAAAGAAGAACTATGAAACGCTAATAGCGCTCCAGAAGCAAAATCAGAAATTCTTAGATAGTCAAAAGAAATCTTTCATTGACGAGCAACACTACCATGAAGCAAAATCAATAATCGCCCGACAGCAAAAGCGAGTCCTGGCAGAGTCTTTAAAGCTACACGCAAAGCATAAGCACTTAACTCCTAAAGAAGTAGAGGATATACAAAAGCAAATAAGAGAACTTTCAAAGATAGAGAAGGTTCGTAGGAAAGAGGAACATTCCGAAAGGAAGGGTGCCGCCACTGCCGAATTGATGCTCGCTGCTACTTTTGGCATCAGTAAGGTCTATGACGGTTCTGGCGGGAAAAAGATGATGGGTGCCCTCAAGGGCATGAGAAGAGAGTTGCGCAAGGCGATTACCGCTACCAATTTGTTGACAACTATTTTTAGTAATGGCGCTCAAATGTTCCTGAGTGCCCAAACCGCCGGCATGCACGCTTTTAGGGAAGGTGGATTTAAGGATGGTCTCAAGAGTATTCAAGGCGTTGCGGAGGAAATAACACGAGGAGCAGTCGTTGCGCCTTTCGATGTAATCGCAAGGGTACAAAATGAGATAAAGAATGCAATCCCAGCATTTGACAACCTCGGCGCAGGATCCCCAGAATACAACAGGATGATGGCACGAAGTGCGGAGTTATCTGCAATGGGTGTTCAGACCGCTGATATAGCCAAGGGAATTAGCGCACTCACAGGACCCTTTCAGTCTGGTTCTGAAGATATACTTGATGCACAGGACTTTATCCACGGCGTCGCACTGGAGACTAAGCGAAGTATCAAACAGTCGTTTAGAGACATGGCTGCCGTTATGCCTCAATATGTAAGGTATGGGCGTGAAGGCGGCATGGAGATGTTCCGCCGCATTGCTAACGTCGCAAAGCGGACAAACGTTGATGTTAAAGACCTACAAGAATTGACAGACGGACTTGACAATACTGAGGACGCTTTAGAACAGGCAGCAAAGTTCAATGCGCTCTTGGGAGGCAATTACTTAAACGGGGTGCAGTTGCTTGCAGCGGATCCTGACGAGAAATTAAAACTCATCGCTGAAGCATACAAGAGGGCAGAATCTAACGTAGGTGCAATACACAGTAACGTCAGAAGATCAATATTTGAAACGATGAACATCACGGGTGATAAGTTCTCAAACATAGTTAATGGCGACTTTAGCAAACTTGAAACTGACATGGCAAAAGAACTCAAGAAACCTACTAAAAAGCAAAAAGAAGATGCTCTTAGGGAATCTCTTGATGCGCAAAAGGTAGTACAAGCTCGGTTGGCAGGCATCGGGCAGAAATTTGCTCTCGCAATGATGCAAAACGAACTTGTGATGAAGTCAATCACATATACGATGAAGAACTTTAAAACAATTCTTTATGGTGTAGGCGCAGTCGCTGCCGCTATCACAACCGCAAACTTAATTAGGGCTGCCGTGGGTACACCCCTTAAACCAATGCTTGTATCTTTCTTTGGTACCAGGGGAGGAGGCGGTGGCAAAGGTAAAGGCAGAGGTAAAGGCGGAGGCAAAGGCAAAGGTCAGGGCGGCAGGGGAAGTAAGGTACCCACAGCCCCAGGAACCACCGCACCTCAAGTCCGTGCGCCCAAGGGTGGCATCACTATTGGTGATAAGTTTTATAGAGGCGGATCATTCTTGCCGAAGGGTACAACGTTACCTGCACCTGCCCCAGTAGGATTTTGGGCTAAAGCAAGCGCAAAAGTAAGTGGAGCATATCGAGCAAGTGCTGACTTTGCTACGAGTCAAGTTAGTAAGGCAAAGAATTTCGCTATAGCAACAAAAGACTTCACAGTCAGGCAGGCAAAGAACGTAAAGAAATTTACCGTTGACGCTTTTGCTGCCGCTAAGAATAAAGTCCTACAGGGCGCCTCTAAAATTCGCAACAGCGCCGTGGGTAGTTTCGTCTCTAAGTATGCAGGTAGAATTGGGAAAACTTTATCAAAGATGAGTCCGGGCGCTGCCCTCAAAAGAGCAAAGGGGACACTTAGTAAATTTTTCTCTTCAGTCGGCGGCAAAACTCTTGGTAGGATCTTTGGGGTCCTTATTTCACCGATAATTACAATCGCCTCGGCCCATGGTCAAATTAAGTCTGCCATCGCACAAGGGTTGAAGGGCAATCTTTTGCATGATGCTGTAGGTAGAATTTTCTTAGATGAAGCACTCGCATTGACCATCGGTATGTCTCTTGGTGCCTTTTTGGGGGGAATTGGCAGTTTGGGCGGACCCCTCGCCTTCGCTGCATCGGTACTTGGATATATAGCAGGCGACTACATCGGTAGAACACTTTCAGGATTACTTCAGAAATCAGCGCCAAAACTTGCCCCTGCCATCGGCGAATGGATGATGACCTGGTCGGTATTGCCATATCAAGACCTGTATAAGAAGCAGCATAGTTCCGCAAGTACTGGAAATACAACGACTATAGAGGGTAAACCCGGCGCCTTCTCAAATTCAAACACAAACGATGGCGTGCAGACGATTAGAGTGGATGACACTGCACATGCTATGTCACCAGCACCAGTTAAAAAGCGAGATTTTGAGAAATCCAAGAAAGATGGTTTATTGTTGGAGGAGATATATAGTATAAGAGACACGATCATGGAAGTGTCCAGGGTGACCAACAAGGTTACACTTAGCGTAGATGGAAGAGCGATCGGGATGGCAAGTATAAATGGCTGAAAATAACCAAATTGACTTAGAGGGAATACTCAAGAAACTGTCTGCAGGCGATGCAACGAAAGCAGACCTCCAAAAGTTGGTTGAAGCGTTCGCTCACGTACAGTCCAGTCGCCAATCATTGGCAGAAAGTCTAACAGATACAAAAGCAATTTCTGGTTTTTTCAAAGAACAAGTTGACCTTATCAGAGACAACGAGAATATCTTAAAAGACATAATGGATGTAGAAGAGGAGATACTGGGAATACATCAAGATGCTCAAAATCTAATAAAAGATAAAATAGACAAAATGATACTTTCTGGTGAATATACAGAGGAAGAGTTAAAAGATCACCAAAAGTTATATAAAGCATACAGTGAAAGAGCCAGAAAAAAGCAAAACCATTTGCTATCCATCCAAAAGGGTGCTGCGTTTACAGACCAAATGCTTAAAGCGACCCTCGGTCTGTCTCGTGAATGGGAAGGCATCGGTGCAAAGGGGTTCATGAAGGGGTTTGCAAAGGCGCTCAAGTCAACGCTAACACTCACAAACGTCCTGTCTTCTGTTGCATCAGGGATAATCACAAATACGTTGGCGTTTGACTCTTCTGCAGCAGAATTGTTCAAGGAAACTGGATTGACTCGAAAAGACATAAACTTAAGAGACATATCTGGACCTTTGGAAGCGATTGGTACACAGATGCCTATGAAGGTAAAAGAGTCTATTGCTTCGATGCACACTGCCGTAACCAACTTTGATAAATTAACGGGATCTCAAGTAAGAGCGCTTGGCAGTCATATGGCCATACTCGGCGAAGCAGGCGTCAGTCAAGCAGCGATGGCAGATATTATAAAATACCATACTCACACCATACAGGAGAGTCCAGAACAGGCAAATAAAACACTAGGTGGGATGAAGCAGTTGGCAGACGAACTTGGTCGAGCACCAAATGAGATTGTAACACAATACGCACAGAGTTTGCCAACACTGGCAATGTTCGAGGGTCAAAGTGAAAAGATTTTCCGGGGCATGTCACATGAAGCAAAGAGATTGAACATGGAAGTTTCTGAACTTCTTGGGTTAACCTTAGGAATGGACTCTTTTGAAGGCGCCGCTAAAGCAGCACAAAATTTTAACGTCGCCTTTGGTGGACCATTCGTTTCAGCACAAGCACTTATGGCAGCATCAGTTGAAGACAAATACAAACTAATAAAAGATGCATTTGATAAGGCATCAGCCGGTGGGTTGAAACTCTCTCAACGTCAAATCAGAGGAATGGCACAAGACGCAGGTCTGGATCCGCAAAAACTTCTTCAAATACT
>Ga0315330_10001200_pt1 | contig 17259 bp, 14 predicted proteins | sample M140m34915metaG_FD_203453 | JGI IMG/M metagenome (GOLD analysis project Ga0315330, IMG submission 203453) | Ammonia-oxidizing marine archaeal communities from Monterey Bay, California, United States - M1 40m 34915 | ecosystem: Environmental > Aquatic > Marine > Intertidal zone | place: USA...
CTCTTCTCGGGAATTATCGTCGTTACGTCGTTCTTTATTGTGAGTGCGGCAGGTGGCTGGTTTACTGCGATCGAAGCACTCGCGACCTATGCAGACAAGCCCGGCATCATCGCCTGGCATGGACGTGTTGGGCCCGACGTGCATTGGCAAACGCCTTTTGATGGATTGCTCTGGGCGACCATTCTCGGGCTGGCATGGGGAATTGTTGTGGCGGTGAGCCCGTGGCAAACGAGCCGTTATTTAATGGCGCGCAGTGAGCATGTGGTGATTCGTTCGGCCTGCGGCGCACTGATCGCGATGCTGCTGCTTTACCTCGTGACCAACTTTGCGGCCGCCACTGTCAATCTGATTAACCCCAATATCTCGCCGGCCGAGAGCACCATGATCTGGGTGGCCATGAATCTGCTACCGACGGTATTGGGGGCAGTTTTGATCTGTGGTGTGCTGGCGGCCGGCCTGTCTTCAGCATCCACGTTTTTATCGTTAGTCGGCTTTAGCGTGAGCCACGATATTTTTGGGAGTGGATCAGACCAGGACGATAGTGTTTCCGGAGAGCACCCGAACAGTGCGGCGCATCTTCGTTCGGCCCGCTTGGCGATGCTTTTTGTAGGATTGTCCGTGATCGGGCTTGCGCTGCTCTTGCCGCGGAATATTTATTGGCTGACTCACTTTGCGGGACCTCTGTTTGCATCGTCTTGGGGTGTGGTGGCCTTCCAGAGTATCTGGAGTAGCCGCATTACTGAGTCGGGTGCTTTTTGGGGGATGGCGACAGGCTTTGGCGTCAATGTGGGTATGAATGCGCTCGCAATAGGGGGCGTGGTCAAATGGCCTGTGATCGCGGATCCCATTCTGGTGGGCGTGATCTGTAGCTACCTTGCAGTGAGCTTTGTGTCGCGAGGGGGCAGTGTCTCTCAGGCGGAGAGCGATTACCGTATTGCTTTACATGTCATGCCGCCACAGGAAAGGGACGCAACAGTGGTTCGTCAGACTTTGGTTTGGCCCAAGGTGATGGTGGCGATGGGGTTTGTCATTGCGGCCTTGTTGACCGTGTTCTATGCCCTGCCTTACCAGCAAGCCGTTGCGGCGGGGGCCGGGATGCTTCGCGAGGTAATGTGATGAGTGGAGAGTTAGTTTTGGCGATCGCCTACGGCGCAGTGCTAGTCGGTTCGGGTGCGTGGATCTGGCGCCGTGTGCTTAAAGATTATGGTGAGCGCAAGGAAAACGAGTAATCCCCGGCTAGCCGTTGAGCATCAGTTCGGCGTTCGCTGCAACGTTAAGTAGCTCGTGATCGTGTCCAGGGGGCATCATGAATTGGATGCCCGTCGCCCGCTGCGGCGTGGACGCGGGGAGGGGCAGGCTGATGACCGGCAGGTTACCGAGGGAGGCCACTAGGCTGATCTCCAGCCATTGGTGGTAGGTGTCGAGTGCCTTGTTGCCTATCTGCGCAGGAGGTCCCTGCGCCGCCGCAAAGGGGTAAACCTGACAAGCCGGTGCGGCGATCACGTCATACTGGTCAAACAGCCTCGATAGCGTCTTATGCCAGCCCGTTTGCTTCGCCCGGGCGTCAGCGATCGCTGACTGGGTCAGTGGCAATCCCTGTGAAATTTCCCACTGCCAGTTTGTGCTCATCAGCGCCCGTTTTTGAGGGTTTTCATAGAGCGCCTTTCCAGGAGACAGCGCGTGGTGCCTGAGCGTTGTCCAGCACTGCCAGAGTTCTTCCATTGCCGGGAGCGTGTTGCAGAGATCGACAGACGCCCCCACTGAGGCTAGTCGGTCTAGTCCTTTCTCACAGTCAGCCAATATTCCGTCCTCAGTCGGCCAGTAGCCACCTGCATCGCCCAGCCATCCGATTCGGATGGTCGATAACGTCGATGTGGGCGTTTGCTCGGGAGGAGAGAGGCGGGCGTGTCCTGAGAGGGTTAAAAAGAGCGCGGTGGCGTCGGCTACGTTCCTGGCTATAGGTCCGATACTAACCAGGCCGAGCGCCATCGGGTCCATTTCTGCGGGCACCGGCACTGCGACGGGCGTAGGCCTAAATCCAACGAGGCCCTGAAACGCAGCAGGGGTTCGCAACGACCCCATCATGTCGCTGCCATCTGCGAGTGGCAGCATGTGGCTTGCGACTGCGGTCGCTGCGCCACCGCTGCTGCCTCCGGCGCTCAATGCCTGATCGCGGGCATTGCCGGTCAGGCCGAACACGCTGTTCTCGGTATGGCCGCCCAGTCCCCACTCTGGGACGTTCGTTTTGCCGATCACGATGCCACCTGCGGCTCGCATTCGCTGCACATGAGGATCGTCGTGCGAGGGCCTGTAGTGTTCAAACAGCGCGGACCCGCTGGTAGTGGGGAATCCCTGAGCGTTGGACAAATCCTTGATGGCTATCGGAAAACCGTGCAACCACCCCTGGTAGTTCCCTGCTCGCAGCTGCGCATCGCTTTGCCTCGCGAGATCGAGGCAGCAATCGGGGTCTGTGAGATTGATGAGTGCATTCAGGTCGGGGTTCACTGCGTCAATGCGCTCGAGGAATGCTGTCATGACCTCCACGCAGCTCGCAGAGCCCGTTTGGATGGCGTCAGACAGTTCGATCGCGGAGAGGTTAGTGAGGGCTGACATGCTCCAACCATATCAAGCCTCTGGGCTGCAACACACTCAAATTTAAGCTTTAAGACCCAGCACGACAGATAGGTGGGCCGTCGCGTTAGTGGCCATATAACGGGCTCGCCGAGAAGTTCGTTACCTGTGCAAGCGCGACTGATACCGATAGAGTAGGGTGACGCGACGGATGAGGAGACCGCTATGAATAATATTCTTTCGTTTGAGGACGAGGCACAGGCTTACGGAGAAATTGAAGCGATGGGCTATCACCCGATGGCGCTGGATTTTCCTGCTGAAGAGAACGCGCTGCATTGGCATGACTTTGACTCAGTGCTGTATATCACCGCAGGCGAGCTCACAGTGTCTGTTGAGGGTGGGGAAGCCTCGGTCACCTGCGGCCGTGGCGCAAAAATTGTCGGCACAGCGGGGGTTGTTCACCGTGAGAAAACATCCGGATACAGCGCCATTATCGGGTTCGCCGTCGCGCCCGAGACACTGACACAGCCGATTAATAAACCGCTTCCAGTGACCATCTGAGATGGGTGATACGGGGACAAGGCAATGAAGTGTCGATCGGCAGTCCTCGGAACTTAATCGCCTTGATTAGCTGACCAGCGAATCGCATTTTCGAGCAGGCGCCGGTACTCCTCAGAAGCAAAAGTGGTCGGGCCGTCTCCGGGCTGCAAATAGGCAATGCGACTCTGGCGACACACCTTGCTCCATCCCACAAGGCCAGATCCATTTGGGTGCGGCCAGTCTTCATTGCAGAACATCTTTCCAGTCACGGCATGATGAGCCGAATAAAAATGCTCGCGGTCAAATGTGTAGTCACTCTCTAAGAGGGGCGTGACATCGTCCTCAAACACCTCGTATAAATACAGCTCGTCCGTCAGGTCGAGCGTATCGCCGAGGCCCGCTGTGATCGGGTGATCGCCGTCCAAGACACGAACGGAGTGCGCTACATCATGCCGATACCCCGAGTCGAGCACTGTTTTTCCTCGGCACTCCGACGATGAGTAAAAAAATCTTCCACCCATCACTTCACCGTATTCGGGCCAGAGGGGCCAGCCCGCGATCGCGTGGTGCAGAAACACCATGCCTTTGCCCTCCGACAGCAGGTCCATAAAGCCCTTTTTTAGATCTTCGGGTGGCGCCACGAATCCTGGCGGTTGGGTGCTGAAGTCAATGCCGGGCATGTCATAAAACACCAGTGCATCATAGGGCGCTGCTGCCTCAGGATTCATGAATGCCTGACTTGCGGGTTGTTCGACAAAGGTATGGCGAATCCCTTCAAGGGACTCAAAGACCGCCGCGAAAGCGTCCCGCTCGTAGGGGTGGCCTTTGACGGAAATCAGAATATTGAGCGGGCTGTGATAGTCGATGATGCCCAAGTCTCTGCCTCCCGAGTAGCATGCGGTCTGAGCATAGCGGCCGGTCTGGTCGCCCACAATGTTTAGTTGCTGCCGACTGTGGCGATTGCCTTGTGATAGTAATGATTAGCGGTTTCATTCCGCCTGACTCGAGTCTATGGGTTATTCTCCAGAATCAGGCATGAAGAGGATGATGATTTGAAACAGGCATGTTTGATAGTGCTTTTAATGATGGCGCTGACTTTAAATGCGCGATCCGAAATTTTGAAATCAGAGGATAGATTAGAGATTACAGAGGTGATGAGCCGCTACGCATTAGCACTGGACACAAAGGATTACGCCTTACTGAGGTCTCTTTTTTCTGCTGATGTAGAAGTGATGATGATTTTTGACTCTGACTCGCCGGATGGTGGAGAAGTCAAACTCGCGGGGATTGAAGCGTGGATCGAGTTCGTGGAGGAAGCGCTAGCCGGCACGAGAGCTTCCCAGCATCTATTGGGTAATCCAGTGATTAACTTTGATGGTGAAAAGGCCTTGGTGAGGACTGATTTGCAAGCAACTGAGTATTACAAGGATGCGAAAAAGGCAAAGACCACCGTATGGGGGGTTTACGAGACGCACATGGTCAAGGACAAAAACTGGAAGATCATGAGACACACGCTAACTAGCATAGGCTCTGAGTAACGATGTCGTCTGACCAAAAAACCGCAGCGCCTCTCAATAACGTAGGCTTTGCCAGTGGATTTATTTCAAGGTGATGTATTGAGAGGTGTCGCCTGTGTTAGCGGGGCGGCTGTGAGAGCTCAATGCGTGTTTATCGCGCGCCCTTAGGCCTTAGCGGGATGTGGTGATAGCCTGACCATCGAGAAAATAGCCTGTGTCTCCCTCGGCAGAGACTCGAAAAACCCCTTTGCTTTATGGTATCAGGCTGTGTGAGAGTGCAAGCTAGTGCACTCAGGCGAAACAAAGACTCCATAGCCATAATAAAGAGAGTACCGGGAGCCTTATGACAGATCGTATGTTTGGTTGTCCATATTCTGTGCCGCTCGCCTGCTTGGTTTTCTCGGGCGCGCATGGATCTCAGGTCGGCGCGCGCGTTCAAGGAGGCAATTTTGGACGATATTCGTGATACGTATTTAGCGATAAAGCTTGGATTAGCCCGTGCCGTCTCTAAGATCGTACCGCCTCATGAAGTAGAGGATGTTGTTCAAGAAACGTATGTCCGGCTGTGTCAGGTCGGTGCGCCCGAAAAGATCAATAATCCGAAGTCCTACTTGTATAAGACGGCACGTAACCTGGCGCTAGACAGCCTGAAACGTGCCGACAATCGCATCACTGAATCGTGGCACGAGGACGTCGACGGTGATCTTGTCAGACTCGCGCGCGATGACACGTTTGAGCAGGCGGCCTCGAGCGAGGAGTTTGGCCGGTTTTGTGAAGCCGTAAGACAGCTGCCTATTCAGGCGAGGCGCGTATTTGTCCTAAAGAAAGTGTATGGATATTCGCAGCGAGAAATTGCCAGTGAGTTGGGACTCGCAGAGAGCACCGTTGAGAAGCACGTCGCGCTGGCAATAAGGCGATGCACGGTTTTTATGTGCGAACGGGAGTGGCTCGAATCTGGGCCAGCCACTCGAAGGGGGGCTTTGAGTGAGTAAAATCTATCAGTTTTCCCCGGAGCCTACCGACGGAGATCGGCTCTTGGTAGAGGCCAGTGAGTGGATGGCGAAGTTGGACAAAGGGCTTTCGGATGAGGATACCGAGACGTTACTCACCTGGATGTCGGCGGATCCACGGAATAAAAAAGAGCTGCTGGCGATGGCCCGGATGTGGGATAAGATGGATGCGCTGGCGCGCTTATCTGAAGTATTTCCGCATACATCGGGAGCCGCGTCGCACCCGCTGCAACAGGTGACCCGTCGGTTCGCCGTAGCCGCCTCGATCATCGTCATCTTCGCGGTGGGGTCGGCAGGCGTACTCCTAAATCAACTCAGCGGCAGTTCACTCTCGGGACCGGCGTCCGGTGCAGCGACATATGAAACCGCTATTGGGGGCACATCGACCATCGAGTTGGCTGATGGATCTGTCATCACGCTCAATACGAATAGTCGTGCAAGTGTGGATTTTAGTGTGCAACAGCGCATCGTTCAGCTTGAAAGGGGAGAGCTGCATATCGATGTCGCGCACGACCCAACAAGACCGCTCAGTGTTATTGCGGCTGGCCGAATTGTTCAAGCCGTGGGTACGTCATTCAGTGTGAGGATAGACGACTCTCAGCGAGTGGAAGTATTGGTTGCGGATGGTCTTGTGCAAATTGGTGTGCGTGAACCCGGTACAGCTGACGCTGACCTGTCAGGGCCTGCCAGAGAAATGGTAAGTAGGCTTATGATTTCGGAAGCGGAGCGCGTGGTTCTCAACTCCGGTGAAGAAGCTGTGGAAGTGCTTGAGCCGGAAGAAATCGAAGTACAGCTATCTTGGCGAAATGGAAATCTGATTTTCCGAGGCGAATCACTTGCCAGCGCAGTTTATGAAGTCGGGCGCTACACCGCAGTAGAGTTCGTCATCAAAGATGAGGAATTGCGACGGGTCCGCGTAGCGGGGCTGTTCAAAACAGGTGACGTATCAGGATTCCTATCCTCATTGGAAGCCAATTTCGATATTGCGTACGAACGTGCCGACGATCAGACCGTGTTCCTGTCTGCCGCGACGAGCGGCCTTGCGGATGCTGCGAATTAGCAAGCAGCGACCTTTCGCGGCGACTGACTGGCGGATTTATTTTAGTCGATCGTCTTATACCGTAGCAGGTCGGCGACTTGTTGCCCGAGCATTCATGGCTTTTTTGCCCCTTTGTGCTCGGTTTGGACTGGTATATCTGACGATCGGTTTGTGTGTTGCTTCGCACGCTCACGCAAGTGACACACTGACTTTTGATATTGCCAAGGCGCGTGCCGACCTTGCGCTCATCGCATTTGCGGAGCAGGCGGATCGAACCTTGTTGTTTTCATTTGATGAAACGCACGACAAGACGGCCAACCGCGTAAGCGGCCAGTATGAAGTTGTAGAAGCTCTGGAGCTTCTATTGGCCGGTACCGGGCTCTCCATTTCGATGGGCACTCAGGGGCAACTGAGTGTTGTCGCAGACGCGGACTCGAATGGAGACACAGTCGTGAATAAACCAAAATCAATACTAGCTAGAATCGGTATGGCGCTGACTAGCGCTGTTGTAGGTTCAGGCGCGTTCGCGCAAGAATCGAATGAGACGGGTACTCAGAACGCATCGGCTCAGACACCCACGCTTGAGGAAGTCGTCGTGACGGCGCAGCGTCGCGAGCAATCAATCATGGAGGTGCCAATTGCCGTTACCTTAGTCAGCGGACAAGCATTAGAAACGTTCAACTTAGAAACTAGCCATGACTTACAGTTTTTGGTTCCCGGGGTGACTTTTGCAGCTTCTTCCAGCACGAGCCAGATCACGCTCAGGGGAGTCGGCACGGGCTATTCGGGTCCGGGGCTGTCCAATAGCGTCTCGGTGTACACCGATGAATCGTATGTATCGCAGCAAGTTGGATCTAACCAGCTGTTCTATGACATGGCGTCTGTGCAAGTGCTAAAAGGTCCTCAGGGCACCCTGTATGGTCGCAACACAACGGGTGGGGCAATGTTGTATGCCACAAACAATCCTGACTTAGATGGCTATTCAGGTTACGTGCAGGCAGGCGTTGCCGAGTTAGACACGACTGAGCTAGAGGGCGCGGTAAATATCCCGTTGGGCTCGACCGTAGCCGTGCGTTTAGCAGGTAAATACAACGACCGGGGCGAAGGCCACGTCACCAATGTATTGAATGGCAGCGAAATTGGCGGAGAAAAAGAGACAGGTTTTAGGGCAAAGGTGCTTTGGCAGCCGTCTGACCGCCTTTCCCTTGTTGCTAAGTACGAGCAACTTGAGCTTGAGAGCAATGACGAGGGATCAATGAGGTCTCAGCTTGGAGTAGGGCTGCAGTGTTTTTATTGCGAGGATGGGTCGCTAGACGGTGCTGGCCTGGGTTTCTATGAGACCAATCAAACACCGATCGCACAATCTGAGCAGGCAGTGTTGGCAAACATGGGTTACCAGGGTATCGCTGGAGGCACCCTGCGCCACCAGATGGAGATCGACATTCAGGCGCTTAATGTCGACTTTGACGTAACGGACAATCTGACCCTTTCGAGCTATACCCAAGTCAGAGACATGGAGCGCAACGGAGGCCAGGATCAGGATGGCAGCCCTTATGACGCGCTGCATGCTTGGGCAGGCAGATTCTCGGAAAATGAGAAAGGAGGCATCCAATTTGAGTCGTTTACCCAAGAGCTAAAGTTGGCCTCCAAGTTCGACGGATCGTTTAACTTTGTGTTGGGCGCCAGTTACGTTGATGACGATAACGAGTTCACTCTTGGATATATGGGAGAATTATTCGGTTACTTTTTGCTGGGCAGAACCGAACACGATATGGAATCGACCTCCTTTTACTTTGACGGTTCATACGAGCTGACTGATGCACTGACGCTCACGGGTGGGGTGCGAAACACGAAGGATGAGCAGGATTTAACGACTTTTGCTTTCGGCGCCACGGGTAACGACAGCTCCAGTTTTAGCGACACTACCTACCGCGTCGTATTGGACTATGACGTCTCCGATTCTTTGATGGTGTATGGCAGCTTCAACACTGGCTTTAAGTCTGGTGGCTTCAACGGCTCTTGGTTTGGGCCTACGCCAGAGGTTCAGCCTGAGGAAATTGATTCCTTTGAGCTGGGCGCTAAGTATGCCGGCGACAGTATTTCTTTTGAGGCAGCCTTTTTTGACTATGACTGGACCAATCTTCAGGTTGCCGTACTGTCAAATGACGCCGGGGGCTTAACTCAAGAAAATGCCGACGCAGAGATGACCGGTTTCGAGTTCAGCTCGACTTTCCGGGCGTCGGACAACCTGACTATGGGGATTGCAGGAACATGGTTGGATGGTGAATACACAACCTATAGCGCCTCAACTCACGTGCCTGCCTCCTCGATTACTCCGGGTGCTAGAGGTTTTGTCGGCGGGGTGAGAGAGGACTTGTCAGGCTATCGGCTCGCTAATGCCCCGGAGTTTAGCTTGAACGGGAATATCACCTACAGCTTCCCCATAGGCGCCAATTTTGACGCAGATTTATCCGCGCTCGTTTACTACAGTGATGAATACGACATGACACCGGGCGCATCAGGCATAGCGCGTATCGACAAGCAAGACAGTATGACAATCGTTAATCTCAATTTGAGCGTGCGACACAGTGCTGGCTGGCAGGCAGACCTCTATGTTAGAAATGCGACGGATGAGGAGTATTACACCGAGAAAACAACGCAGCCCCAGGGTGCGTTTGGAGCTCCAGCCTTACCTCGGGTAGTGGGTGCCAGAGTAAGATATAACTTCTGATTAAAGACCTCTTGCCGTAGCTAAATCCTTCTTATCTCCGATCTTATAGATCGGAGATAAGTGGTTGTGGCTCAGAAGAAAGCGAGGAAAATACCATGACTGCTCCAGACATAATGTCCGCTGATTACGAATCGAATCCATGGCCGATACTCAACGAGATTCGAGAGAATCATCCAATAACCTTCCATGAAGGATTAAATAGCTGGCTGCTTTCGCGTTTTGAGGATGTCGAAAAAGTCCTCACGTCACGAACCTTTACGACAGAGAACTATGCCTGGCAGCTGGAGCCAGTGCATGGTCCCACCATTCTGCAGTTGGAAGGCACTCGTCATCGCTTAACCAGGGGGATCATTACGCCCACGCTGAGAGGGCGCTCAATGAGAGACACCTTTGAGCATGTGATAACGAGAAATTCCGCAGGTTTAATTGATGACTGGCGACAAGATGGCCAGGTTGATCTCGTTAAACAGTTTACTCAAAAGCTCCCGATTAGCGTGATCCTGGATGTCCTAGGCTTGGATCACGATATGAAGCCCACTTTCCATGTTTGGTATAACGCGATACATGATTATTTTACAAACATAGCGGGTGACGAAGAAGTACACCAAGCAGGACTGAGAGTTAAAGAGGAGTTACAGGCGTACATGCTCCCTTTGATCGCCGAGCGAAAGGAAAACCCCGGCGATGATTTGATCAGCAAAATCGTACACGCAGAGATAGAAGGTGAGCGTCTTAGCGATATCGAGATTAAATCGTTTATCAGTTTTTTGCTCGTAGCGGGAAGTGAAACCACTGACCTCCAAATGGCCAATATGTGGCTTCGCCTGATTGAGCATCCAGAGCAGCTCGAAGCAGTTCGAAAGGATCGATCGCTTATTCCTGCGGCGTTTGCGGAGGCGCTGCGCCATACGCCCGCTGTACTGATGATTATGCGTCAGGCCAGTGAGGACACAGAATTCCACAACACAACCGTGCGGGCTGGAGATCTGGTTACGTTACTTCTCGCAGCGGCCAACCATGACCCCCGGAAGTATCAAAATCCCGAAGAGTTTAATATTTTCCGTGAGGGAGTTGATCCGGCGATAGAGCTCGAGCAATACGCGAGTCACAGTACTTTTGCGCGAGGTCGTCACTTTTGTATCGGAAGCAAACTAGCGGGATTTGAGGTTGAAATTTCAGCTAATCAATTATTGGATGCAATGGATGATATTGCGTTTGCTGACGGGATTGCGCCAAAACAAGAGGGAAATTTTGTTCGCGCCCCTCGCTCTTTTCCAGTGACGTTCACGCCCCGCTGAAACAATTCCGACAGAACAACTTCTTGCGGTTGTCTGATATGCAAGTGCGCAGGTGCGAGGCGATCACAGCTATTGCTCAGAACTGGCAGCGACTTATGAGTCTCGCCATCGCACCTTGGGGTTTCCCTCTGACCACAGGATGGTGATGGTTCTCTTTGAAAACCGCCATCCATCAGAGTGGCGAACCAGCTCGTCATCATAGCGACCGCCCATCTCAAAGTGTTCGCCGTTAGCTAATCCTTCTTTATACATGTGGACCGTGAAGTAACACCCTGCTTTAGCAAGGTCGCCGTCAATGTCTGCCCACTGATTACCGTTGATGTGCTGAGAGGTGGTCAGGGTTGAGAGGGCGTCTCGAATGGTGTTTTTTAGAGACTCAATGTTGTCCGTAGACCCTGTAACGAAGTGGTAAGTCGCGTCGGGAGTGAACATGGCATCGAGCTGATCGTATTGGCCGGAGTCGATTGAGTAGGAATAGTAGTTTTGCAATTCCTGAATGTGTTGTTTATCTATGATTTCTCCATTGTTAGCAGCCATTTCCCAGCCCTCTTTAAAGTCGATGTTTCGAGGCAGAGTGACGATTCGCTACTCGCCCGACCAGCCGTTCCGGATCGGTACATTACTGGCTGGCAGTCAATAGCGAAAAGGGGGGTTAGTTCCCGCAGATAGTGGCAATAGAACGATGATAATGCTGAACCGCCGGCTCATTTCTACCGATCAGGAAGCTGTCGTTAGCGCCGGCGTGCAGCGCGCCCTGTATGGTGGCTACAAGTGCGTAATCTTCATCCCTAACCGCCTGCAGCGTCATCTGGCTAAAGTCTTCTATCGTCGCCTTTTGTTCGTCGGTTTCGGGAGCCTCGGCGCTCAAAATAAGCTGGCGAGTCACAGTGGTAGTGCTGGTCTCACCGGGGTAGACAAATCCGATCAAACATTGCCCTCCCAAGATTGCGGAAATGGAGAGATTGGGGAAGACCGAATGTACAACACGGATGTAAGACTCGGGCGCCTCCCAGGTTTCAGGTGCTGTGTCGTTAAGCTCGGTGATATCTTTCCTGGCAATGACCATTCGTTGGTGCGTGCCCCAGGTGTCGTGCACCAAAAGGTTCCCCACCGTATAGGGGCCCACCGTCTTGCCGTGCACGCTGTCATGGTGGTACACCTCGAGGTAACCATCTAGTGTGGCTTTCCAGCCCGCGCCAGACAGGAAGCGTTCTGTATAAAGGTGCCACTGTTCGAGGTTCTGGTCGGCCAGCTTGCCAGCGAAGTCTCCTAGCCAGTTGTCCAGATCGAGCGACTTCCCGGGCGTAAGGCAGGCAAAAATAACACCGGAGCGCTCGTCGCACGGCAGTTCCGCCAACCCCATGCTGGCCCGATCGACACCGCCAAAACTGTCTTCACCGTAAACGCCGATCAATTCGCCTTTATTGCTATACGTCCACGCATGATAAGGACAGCTGAATCGAGATTGGCGGCCTCTCTCGGCAGCGCAGACCTTGGCTCCACGATGTCGGCACACGTTGATGAAGCAGTGAAGCACGCCTTCCTTGTCCCGCGTGAAGAGCAGTGGCTTGCCCATGATGGTTTGCGTAAGAAAGTCGCCCGGATCGGGAATTTCCAGAGACAGTGCAACCGCAATAGGCGATTCAAAAAAGACCGCCTGACGCTCTGCCTGAAACTGCGCTTCATCCGTGTAGGCACTCACTGGAATGCGCATCTGTGAGGGTGCCCGGTCCGTGGTCCCCTCATTGAAGTGCTGCAGTGCCCTGGCCGCTAACTCCGTCGCATCAGACATAGATCAACCACTCTTTTCATCGGAGCGACATTGTATCAAAAACGATAAGTCGCACTCGCGGTGAAGAGGCGGGGATGGCCGTGCGTGCCAATAATAATCTCCCCTGGCTCGCTACCTGTTAATCCGCCAAAACTAAAATTCGGGAACGGCTCGACGTCAGTGTAGTAGCGTTCATCGAACGCATTATCGAGATTAAGCATCAGCTCCCATCTGTCGGATACCACGCCCACTTGGACATCCATCACCGTAAATTCGGGGTTTTGAACCGTGCCTCCTGAGGGTTTGCCGCCCTCCATCGTACCGTTATGGCTCAACTGCAAGTTCGCCACAAAATCAAAATCGCCAAATGCCGGCATCTGAAAATTGGCGGTCACCGTCGTACTGTGTTCGATGATCTGGGGCGGGGTTTGTCCACCGAGGTTGGCGCTTCCGTCCGGAAGGATGGTGTTGCTGTCCCACTCAGCATCAATATAGCCGTAAGCTGCGGCAACTTGTAGGTAATCGCTTGCCTGCCAGGTCAAGCCAAGCTCGATGCCCGTTTGCTCCGAGTCTCCAATATTCTCAATGCCGTCAATCAGTGTGCCGTCACCGCTAGGGTTGGGCACGATGAATTCAAATTGACGATTGTCGTAGTCTATGAAAAATAATGCAGCAGAGGCTTGAACGCGCCCGTCTGCCAGTGACCCTTTCCAGCCAAGTTCATACTGGATAGCTTCTTCTGGGTCAAAACCGGCCAAGGTCTTCTCGCCATTCGGGCCGTAGACCGGAGGTGCGCCGTCGGCGATGCCCACCCATCCTCCCGGCTCAAAACCTTTAGAAATGGTCAGATAGGCCATGGAGTCATTTTGGAAGTTCCGCGTTACTGAGAGTTTGGGAAGGATTTCGACATCGTCCTTTGACGCCGAGTGACCGATATCGACGGCCTCTTCTTCAGATTCCCACCGATCGACTCTAAGGCCGAGGCCTAATTCCCACGCGCCTGTTTCATAGGTGATGTTGCCGAAGGCCGCTAAGTTACTTTTATCCTCTTGACGAGTTTCAAAGGGTACCTTCACGCCCGTTGTCGGATCGACTCCGTCTATCACAATCCAGCCAAAATCCAGAGTAGAGGTCATGGTCTCTTCGAAGTCCATGGCATAGACGCCGGCTACCCACTGCAAGGGGCCGTCACCGGTAGACGAGAACCTAAACTCCTGTGTCATGACTTCCATGGTCTCTGGTCGAAATGTATTGAAGAACCAGAGCTGCGTTAGATCGACATCAGTAAGTCGGTCGCTCTCTGTGTCGGTATAAGAAGTAATGCTCTTGAACTCGACGTTGCCGAGGTCGAGGTTTAGCTCGAGGCGCGCGCCGAACGTTTCACGCTCGTGTCGAGGGTTTTGGCTAGTATCGAGCGTTAACGGATATTCCATTTTTGGGGGCGTCCCCATTTCTCGCGCCCAGTTGTTCACCGGGCCGTCGTATTCGTTGTAGCGCACTGAAGCGGTCATGGAAAAGGAGTCGCTTATATCGCCGGCAAGCACGATCCGGCCGCCTGATTGTTCCGACGCTGTGACATCTTCAGGCTGGTTGTAGTCCACGCCGAAGACCGGCGAGAGAGATCCGGGGTTTCTCATGAAGCCATCGTCTTCTCGCGTAAAGGCGAAGGCTCTGAGCGCCCATTTATCGGATAGGGGAATGTTAATGTCGCCCTCGATATCCCAAATGCCCTGTTCGCCACCGAGCACCTTGATCCGACCTTCCAATGACTCAGTGGAGGGGGCTTTGCTTACATACTTTACGGCACCGCCAATGTTGCTGCCGCCGTAAAGGACGCCTTGAGGTCCTTTCAATACCTCAATCCGTTCGATGTCACCGAAACGCGATGAAGCATCGCTGAAAAGCTGTACGTCATCGAGATAAAATCCCACCCCTTGCGTCATCCCGTACGCGCCGACACCACGAATGGTGACGTTCGGGTAGCCATCAGTCCGCATTGAGAGATTCAGGTTGGGGATAGCCAGTCCAATCTTGTTCAGTCCTTTGATATTTCTGCGTTCTACTTCAATCGCAGCGATGGCCGACACGGATTCCGGAATATCCATCAAATTTTCGCTTCTTTTTCGGGCAGTTACGACAACTTCTTCAAGCCGAGCTTCCTGCGCGGTAGCGAGCAGGCTGGCGTGTGGACCCAGTGTGCCAGCTAGCACCATGCAGGCGACGGAAAGGGGATGTAGGCGATGAGATGAGTTACCGATCATAGGGCACCTTCCTATATTGCTGTTGTATTTATCGTTATGTGGAGAGTCGTTTATCTGACTCTCAGTATAGGTATAAGCCGATTGGGCGCTTGTGCCGAGAGAGCTAAAGGCGTTGTCTGTCGGTGAAAGGGGTATTCCGCAGTGTTAGCGCCAACCCCCCGCGCTTGACGCTGTTTAGAAGCTTGGTAAGGTGCGGAGACGGGAAGTTAAAAAGATAAAGAAATGAACTCTTTCGTGCGGGAATCTTGGGAGTCTGGTTCTTCAAGCGGCGTCGATGCCTACGAGGGCTGGGTCCATAAGCTCATGGAGGCTCAGGGCTCTGACTGGTGTCCGGGAGCTGCGCCTGGAGGCGCTTTCAGTGCGTCGCTTCGGCATAAAGTGATTGGCGACATTAATGTAATTGAGAGCCGCTGTGACCCCTGCACTGGTTACCGTACCGCTGCACATGCGAATCGCATCGAAGAGCCGTCGGTGATTTTCCTCACATACCTAGAGGGAGGGGAGAATATTGAGTTTGGGGGGGAGCGTTATTCGCTAGCCGCTGGGGATACCTTTGTCTGGGACAGCTCAAAGGCCACACAGTTCGAGGTCTACGAGTCATTACACAAAGTCGCCTTGGCAATGCCGGCAAGATTGCTGAGCCATAATGTGCTCAACACGCTCGACCAGATTCCGCGCAAATTGAACCTGTCGTCTGGAAGCCGTTTTCTGCTCAATAGCCTCATCAGGGCGGTCGCTGATCGTGATTTTGATAGTGCCGATGTGGAGGCAGAGACGATCCTCGATGCAGTGAACGCGTTTGTTGTGGGGGCTGGGCGAATCGAGGCGCTACCCGACAAAAGTCTGAGCGATCGGCAGTGCCGCGACATTAAGCGTTATGTGGAGCAGCATTTAGCGGATCCGCTGCTGACTATCGGTCAGATCGCCGAGGTGCACCGCACTTCTAAACGCTACTTACATTGGCTGTTTCGCAGTGAGCCGCTGACTCTCAACGAGTTCATCATCTTTCGAAGATTGGAGCACTGCCGCGTAGATCTGCTCGATCCCGACCGGGCGCACTTACATGTCAGTCAGATTGCCTACGCCTGGGGGTTTGCCAATGTCTCCCATTTTAGCAAGCGCTACCGAGCCTTGTTCAACGAATCACCGACCCAGACCCGCCAAAACGTGCGCGCGCGATCGGCCTAGCTCCAGTCCGCTAGTGGCTGAGGGCGCCGTGATCCCCGATTAGGGCGGTGATAGCGTCGGCGTTTAAAATTTCGATCCAGTATCCGTCCGGGTCCTTAATAAAGGCGAGGCCTTTCATTGAGCCGTCATTCGGCCTTTTGACAAATTCTACGCCCAGTTGCTCAAAGCGCTCGCAAGCCGCGTCGACGTTGGGCACCGTAATGCCAATGTGGCCGAAGCCACGCGGATCAGCGTTGCCGTCGTGATAGCCCGCGAAAGTGTCGTCAGACTCTGTTCCCCAGTTGTGGGTGAGTTCCATTAGCGCGCTCTGCTGAAAAGTGAAGCGGGACCGCTCGGCAGGGTCAGTGGGGAGTGCTTGATCTGGATGATTGGAAGGGTAGCCCAGAAAATACAGGGAGAAGGACATCTCGGAAAAGTCGACACGCTGGTAGAGGGTCATTCCCAGCACTTGTTGATAAAAATCCAGCGAGATGCGTGGATCTCGAATGCGCAGCATAGTCTGATTCAGGACAAAGCCTTGAGTCTCGGTGGTCTGATTGGTCATGGTGGGGGCCTGATAGATGATGGGGGCTCTAACCTAAGCCGCGGCGGCTCGCCTGACAAGCGTTGGCTGTGCTGAGTGTGCAATCGGGCCTTGTTTTTAAGGAAAACGGTCGTGCAACCGCTTCTCACATCTTTTGCTTGTGCGAAGAATCCGTTAGCGTAGTCCCGCATACTTATAAGGAGTATCGGCTATGAGCGAAGGATCTTTAGCATTTAACCCAGACTTTGACCCAGATGGTGCTGAGGGCGGGGTTGATACCAACCTGCTGCCCTGGCTGCCTTTGGCTGGCGTCGCCGGGTTTTCACTGAAACCGTTACGCGCCAGTATGGAAAGCGGTATGTTCAGCCTGATCGTGCGGTTAGAGAAGGGCGAGACGGTAGAGCGTTTGTTGTCGCTGTCTGGCATGGATCTGCTGGTCCTCTCGGGTGCGCTGGATTACGCCGATGAAAGCGGTGAGAGCCGCTTAGAGCCGGGTGTTTGGGGTTATCTATCTGCCAACACCTGTATGGAGCGCCTCACCGCGGTGGAGGACGCCGAGTTATTGGTGAACTGCTATGGGGCTTTTGCACTGCTGACCCCTGACAATCAGGTGCGGAGGTTGATCACCAGCGCGGATATCCGGCAGATGGCTTTAGCGGCCGGCATCAGCATGGTGCCCAACACCTTGGCTGAATGTATGACAGAGCGCGAACCCTACTCGGGAGAGGGCACGCCGCTTGCCATTGCGGGGGTGAACTCGGGTCATCTCGTTGCCGGCGTGACGGACACTGCTGCGCCCGCTTTCCAGCA
>Ga0315330_10001203_pt1 | contig 17241 bp, 15 predicted proteins | sample M140m34915metaG_FD_203453 | JGI IMG/M metagenome (GOLD analysis project Ga0315330, IMG submission 203453) | Ammonia-oxidizing marine archaeal communities from Monterey Bay, California, United States - M1 40m 34915 | ecosystem: Environmental > Aquatic > Marine > Intertidal zone | place: USA...
GACAAGTAGGGCTTCCACACGTCCATCGTTTTCGCCATCGATCTTCAGAACCTGGAAAATTTTCCAACGAGTTGGATTTATCTTCTTCACTACATCAGTCATATCATCAAGCGCATTTGCAGAAGTTACCACAGTATTGAGCTTAATGCCATACCCGAGGGCATTAGCCATAGATGCAATATTCAATGCTCGGTTGAGATGGTTCGATTCTCCTCGCTTAAACTCTGAAGCGTTAGCCCTACCCATTATAGCATGCATTTGATCATTTGAAGCATCAACAGACAGACCAAGCCAATCCAAATGTGGACGCATCTCTGTTAGCCATTCCTTTGTCATGTTCGTGCCATTAGATACTATACTTGTAACCATTCCACACCGCTTAGATTCCTTTATCCATTCATCTAGATGAGGATGAAGCATAGGCTCTCCACCTACGAAATTGATTTTTTCCACTCCAGCAAGAGCAAGGTCCTGGATTATTTCTTGCCCTTGTTCCAAGCCAATTTTTGGTTGCTTACGTTGAGTTTCAAACCCTGCATAACAGAACTCACAACGGTAATTGCAGAACGCTTCGCAGTGCCAATTCACTGCCTTTGGGGTTGTGATGTTAATCGCCATCACACCAATATGATACTCAAGTCAAAAATTTATTGTAAATTTTTACGCGTACGCACGCGCTTCAAAATATGATTGTTTGATTAGATGGCAAATTACGAATTCGAATACATTTCAATGCTAGAAATAGCTCACAATTTCTTGTTCCGCAAGGCTAAGCCTGTTAACGGAACGCCTCTGAACCAAGCGAGACATGAATTTGTTATTATCTCGGGTGGCTGCTGCCTTCACTGTGGAAAGAGGCTGACTATTTCTAATTCTAACACGGAGCATATTCATGATAGAGCATTGGGCGGACATAATATTGCACACAACAAGGTAATAATGTGCTCAGCATGTAATCTTGCAAGAAATAAGACTATGCAAATTTATGTTGGAACACCAAGTTATTGGAGAGGTTTTCCAGGGAATTGGGACAGAATCAAGAACTATTTACTCTGGAATGCTGTAACTGTAGATAAGGGTCATGAATATGGGAAGTTTTTCCCTGAAGTCCACAATATATTCGAATCTATTATTTCAGAAAGAAACCGTTCTTTCACACCACCGAATATTTGGTATGGAAGAGGAGACAAGACATCTGTAATCCGTGTTCATACCAAGAAGAGTCCTGGGCTCTTGATCAGATTTTTCGACAAGATTTTTGGTTATCAGGCAGCCGAGATCTCTTCGTCTCAAAATAATCTTGTAATATCTACAAACGGAATAGAAATTACTCAATCCAATAATGTCGTTAAGGCTGAAAGGAAAATATTGGAGTTGGACGATTCGTTTTTTGAACAAATTTTGTCGGCGCTTGGAAGTATTGAAGGAGAAATCAAATTGGAAACATTTGCGAGTTATTTCCAATTGTTTTTGATTGGACAAGGGTTGCCGAAGCAATCTTTGAAAGATTTTGCAAACTCTTATGGTATCCCAAAGCGAAGAACGTTTGTTGAAATAATTGAGGATTATTTTTCCGATAAGATAGACTACCGTAGAGAGGGTCAGCATACAGTTTATATCTCCAAGAAAATCCGAGATGTTTTTGAATGTCACCCTAATGAAGAAGAGTAATCAGAGGCTGAATGGTTCAGTGATCTGGGACATGGTGATTGTATGGAAGTTGTTAGAGAAATAACTTCTATATCACACAATGGGTACAACGAGATGTGGTGTCCATTGTACATAGAAAACGAGCTACATTGTAAATTTATAAATTGCCTCAATTATACTGAAAGCGTAGTTCTTACTGGATTAGTTTCAAAAATGTTTGGAACCAATAACCATAATTCAAACATAACCTCTGATTTTCTGATAGATCGAATGCATTCAACTGGTTTGATTAAAATGACTCAGTGCAGTATGGAATTCAACACCGATAAAGGCTCGTATGTTCTTTCCAGAGTTTTCGAAGGCCATCGTTCTATCGAAGCGAAATTAGTTTCAAGAAAAAATAAAACAGCATTTTTCGGTCAGAACGCGTTGAATAAAATACAGAAGATGACAGCACCTATAGTGATACCAGGAGCAAGGAGTTTCAATTCAAGATCTTATGTTTTTAAACCAGATTGTGAAAACTCAAGACTTAATCTACTTAAAATGACCAAACGATGGTCAGATATGCTTGATTGTAATGAAGGACTTAGTTATAGATTAAGTCCAATGGGGGAGTGGACTTTTTTTGATCTGAGTCGTTCGCGTCGCTATACTGCAGATACTACTACACCATCAATAATTACTCTTCTTTCCACACTTGCACAGGCTGCAATCCGAACAAGGAAATATGGATATTGTCCCTCAATAGTATTCTCACTAAATATTGATGATCTAAATGAATTCGAGATTAATTCACTAATCGATTTAGTATCAAATATTTGTATTGAGGAAAGATTGAATGTTTTAATTACAACACATCTACCAACAAAAATTGATAGTAAATTCGTGACAAACACTTCTACTATGTAGAATCTACAAAAAACTGAGATATTTTGGGAACTCAGTTATGATCTTGTTTGCATCATCGGTTAATTCTCGCCTCCACCATGGTGTCACATTATCTACTGGAAACAAAAACTTCTTCTCTAGGTTTTTTGCCTTCCTTGATTCTAAAACCATACGTGCACTTTGATTTACACAAAGTGCTTCAATTAAACCAGATGCATGAAACTGTGTTCCATTAATATTTATTGAATCACTGAATTGAGCTTTTGAATTGAGATGCTGCAAAAAGGATTGGGGTTCGCTAACAAGATCTGGGTTGGAAATTATTTTGTTGCTTAACTTATGATAAATTATTTCGCTCTGATTTTTAATCGCCTTTATTTCATCTTCATTCAATCTAACATCAATAGCATGATTGGAGATTATTGAGATTAGGTTGTTTATCGAAACCATTGTAGGAGGATTGGCTAATGATTCTATCTGAGTAACATGTTTAGTAGGCGTTGGCGTGATCCATGAGTCTAACCTTCTTGTAAACGTGACAGGTCCGAGTTTCATTCTTTTCAGGAACACCCAGATTGGTTCAACATTTCTGAAATCCCAGTGTTTGTGAAGATATGTTGATATTAACGCATAAGGGAGCCTGTGTGGCCTTATGTCACCTGTATCGGAATTACGTATATATTGTTCAAGGGCTTTGAATGATTCGAACAGTGATAAAAACCAATCGTGTTTAGTTGAAATGTATGTGTCTCTTTCCACATCTACTTCTGATGTTTTTTTACCAGAATCGTAATCTGGTTTGAATAAATTACTTCTGTTACCAACGAAATACGGAGGGGACATCATTTGGTATCTGTGTTCTTTAATTGCACTACGGTACAACGATTTGATCCGATACTTGGCAGACTTGTTAGCACCTATGTCGTAGTATGGAGATATCAACATTAATTCACTTTTTTTGGAATCACTTTTAGGCACATATTCTAATTTTGATGCTTTAGTCACACCATCCTGTCTTGAGAACTTATCTAAATCGAAGATCGAATCTGAATCGATATTTCCTTCTCCTGTCCATGCACAACTAACACAGATTCCATGTGGTGCAGAGGATTTTGAAAAACCATGATGGATAAGTTCTTCTTCATCATGGATGAATTCCCCCCATAGGTGACATTTCGGACATTCATAATCTAAAGGATCCCATTCATAATCTAAAGGATCACAATAACCTGCTTCAAAACTATCCCATAGAGAATCTTCAGAATAAATATTTTCATCCAATTATTATCACTCCATACCAAGTTGATTTATCTTCCAACTAGCTACCCATTCCCCTAATTCAGTTAGAATGAATTTGTTTTCTGTTGGATTGACTCTCATTATGAGTTGGTTAGAGATTAATGATTTCAATCTATTTCTGTTATCGTCAATTTGTATACTAGTTCCCTTTATGGAATTCAATTCGCTGGCAAATGAAAATATTTCATTCCAGGTTAAGCCTTTTTTGTTATCAAAACTCTCGCCTTTCAAAAGTAGTTCTTCGAGATCATTGAAATCTACTTTTTCATTAAATTCACCATTTTCGAAGTAATACATCACCACCAATGCATTAATCCTACTTGTTGGTAGGCTATTTATTGCTTCAATGGCAATACTCGAAGGCACATCCAGCACATGATCTGAACGACTAAATGGTGATTGGGATACTTCTAAACCAGTTGCACTGGTCCCCATAGATGACTTTACGACATAGCAAATTTTACTCTTTGTAGCTACCGCAAATTTGGAAATAAAACTTCTAATTGTCGCCATACAGGAGGTTATGTCGAATGTTAAAATATGCTCATCGTCAGAATACTCATATTGCCTAATAGATTTGAATAATTTAAAATTAAGTTCTAAATTAAACTCCATCGAGGGATTAGGATTAAGAATTAATAATGGCTCTACCATTCCAAAATCTTCAGAATGTTTTTTGGTTTCAAGGATTGTTCTACAGCGGTTTATTTCTTCGTGTATATTGTTCAATTCCTCGTTCTGCAAAACCTCTGCAAAAGTAAAAACACCATCTATCGGAGTTTCAGAAATATATTTCTGAAAAATAAATAGATAGCTATCATGGGGGCTAATTTTAGATGTAATACTCGGAATTGTCATACGGCTATCAGAGTCTGGTAAACGATCGAAAGTGATCAGCATCCGTTTGTTAATTTGCCGTTCAAGTTCATATCGGCTATCTGCCCAATAGTTGAGTGCTACGGGGAAGCCTTTGTTGGTTAATTTATACGTTGGAGAACCGCTTATTTTTCGATTAATAGTAAGAAGATTATTCATTATGCTCGGCTTCGTTGCTGATTGAATCCCTGCCATTTCGGAAATTTCATCTAACTCAGCGATCTCTTCAGAAGAGAACTCGAGTAAATTAGTTCTCCCTGCTAATTCTAAAATTCCAGAAAGCACTAAAGGTGCGATCTTGGAATTCAAATATTTTTTACCGTGATAGTAGGTGTCGAGTTCAGTTCCATCCCAATGAAATTGTTTACATTGGACGGAACTCGAAATAATCCACAATAAATGATCGTGTAGAGTCGAACCTCTGCCTAGCAATATTATTGGGGATTCGATATCGCTGAATGCATGAATTATCTGTTTTGAAATTTCCCAAGATAATGTCCGTAATTGGTCAGAATATTCTAATCCAATAGTGCTCAATGGTTTTAGTTTAATAATTCTGGAATCTATTCCAAAACCGGTTAACTCATCCATTAGTTTAGAGGAGTTGTCGTCACTCTGAATTGAAAATATAACCACATTTTTAATTGAGTTCTCTTCAATGAATTGAATATTATTATCTGAAAAGTTAGCGCCGCTATTTCTCCCAGGAGATATTAGTACCAATGTTGTCATCCGAAAACCTCGTTTCAATCCTTAATTTATCTAAGATGGTTTTTTGTTGTAAGTATTTACTATGATAATCAGGCCCAACCGATAAAGGAATCGGGGTTTTCATCCTTCACTTTGTTTAGCATACCTTCTATTTCGCCAAATTTTTCTGTGGTTAGGTCTTGGATCATCGGAGTGTCGCCTACAAAGTTCAAAATTGTGGAACCCTCCTCTGTCAAAAACCATGTATCTCCATCGAAAAATAATAGCTCCATTTCACATAAAATTAAGAATAACCTTTCTGGAATTAAATCTACAAAGTCGCTAACCTTCCCTTTACCTAGTTTAAGATATGACATGACCTGGAATGGCATATGCATTACTAAACCGAGACCAAGTAATTGTGGTAATTCAATAATATCTCGGTTGGGCATTGGTTTTGCATCTCCTTGAGGCATAGTAACGTAGAACAACGGGAGTCCTAAAAGAAGACCTGCGTAACTCCCGGCCGCAGCCATGTGCATAGTCCCTCCTGTTATTCCAAGATGCCATCTAAGATTGCTCTCTTGCATTTGTTCTTCTTCATTTTTAATTGAAATTACTTCATTCAGAATAGAATTGACTGCTGATTGTTGAAATAAATTTTCGATAGATTTCACTCCGCCTGGTCGGAAAGAATAATGCTTTGCCCATTCCTTAAGACGGCGCCGGTGGGAGGTGGCAAACTTGTCTGAAGTCACGATGTATACAGCATCTGGCAAGTATTTTTGGATAGATGTTAGTGCATGCTCGGTCCTTTCGCCCATGAATAAAATCAAACCATTCTGTTGTTCATCATTGCTTCCCATGTGACATCCTAAACTCCATTAGATAATAATCCAGTGGTTTGTAAAAAATTACATCAATTTCGTCCCTCGATTATTATAGAGGGTAGAGGCAACTATGATGCGGATTTTTTGATTATAATTTTTGATATAATGAGACACATAATTTTGAGCCATATTATTGTAAATTTTTACATTTTTATTTATGCTTGAATATCATATAGATTAGAGGGAACACTATGTCACGTCAAACACGCAAACTAAGCCACCACAAGTCGCGTCACAACGGCCGTCGGCGCCAACGCAACGGCGATATCTTTCAGCCAAGGCCATCCAGGGTCTATCGTAGACCTTGTGGTTGCTCCAAGCTCGATATCGCTCGAAAAAATAAGATCATGATGAAGATTATTTTAGTTAGTAAACCAGATTGCAAATGGGATGGTCACGGATGGTCTTTTTACATTCCATCTAAGATAACCAAGAAATTTGGGCGTTGTGTTAGACATCTTTCAGATTCTGACAAGACCCTATTGGAAGAACGAGGTTTAACGGTATAATTACGGAGGAAATAACATGAAACAAACTGGGAAAAGTGCATCGAAAATGAACCCTAAAGGGGTACCAAACCCTACCAAGCCGGTAGCAAGAAGGCAAAGGCCTGTCGGGCTATACCCGGACAAAAACCTGGCCAAGTTCTTGGATAAATGTCGGAAAAATAGTAAAAGGAGGGACTCTTAATGTGGCTATTTTTCTCTGATGGTTTGTTGAGTATTGTAGCCCATAGGGACAAGCCTGAACATTTGCTAGTAAGAACTAGGAATATGAAGCACATAGAGGCATTGTTTCCACACGCAGATCATTTTACTTTGAACTATTCGGATTATCCACATCGCGCTATTGTATCTAGGAAAGAGGTTGCTGAAATAGTATCAAATTATGTGATGTCGATCAATTATGACAATTTCAAAAATAGTATTTCAGAGAATGAATTCAGGGATGCTTGCAACATCATCTGGTCGGTAATGTACCAGTATGGTGCAGATTACAGGGGGGCGAACTAATGTCAAAATGGCCAATAAGATGGGACTTGAGAACCAGCGAAAGCCATCCATTACAAGTAGATTGGATATCTCATGTCAACTTCAAAGGCAAAATTGGGCTCACCCTCTGCCCGGGTAAATATCAGCCTGTTTCATGGACTGGTGGATGGAATCGAGATTTGAAAACGGATTTAGACACTCTTTTTGTACAGGGAACATCAACCATAATCAGTTTGATCGATGGAAATGAGATGGAGAGTCTACGGGTCGATAATATCGGTGTACTGGTTGAAGAAATGGGAATGAATTGGATTCACCTGCCTCTCGAAGATACAACTGCACCAGATGATTCTTGGATAAGCAATTTCTCATCTGTATTGAGTACTATTATCGACGAACTGAATGATGGAAAATTGGTTGTCATTCATTGTAAAGGCGGGTTAGGAAGAGCGGGAACATGCGCTGCACTCATTCTATTTGCCCAGGGCCTTACAATGGATTGGGCCATAGACTTGGTTAGGATGAGGAGGAGTAGAGATTGTATTAATTTAGAACAGTATGAATTCCTTCAATCTAATCAAACTGAACTGAAAAACCTTAGGTTAATTAACGGGACACAATTGAGAACAGAGGTGAAATCATGAATACCCCTATTTACGTAGCCACTCCTGATGAATTGGTATCAACAATTCCTGCGATTGAAGGCAGTATTAGGTTCTCAGGCAATAATACAAAAAAAATCAATCTTACTGGTGTAGATTATGGCGGCACACTATATTTGGACGACTTTGATTCATTAGAAGAAATACACATCCAAAGCCCAGGTGCTGTTATCTCATTCTGTAAGTTCCCTGATCGTACAATTAGAATAAACGGTGTATTCGACGAAATTATAGTTGCTCATGAGAATGAGTTTTACAATATCAACAGGCATGTTGAGATAGATTCCTCCACAGTGCAGACACTAGCTCCAACGGTATGGGGGGCCGTCATCAGTAGAGATGACAAAGTTGATTGCGGTAAGTTGGGTGCTTTGATGCTTTATACAAAGAATGTAGAGGAGATTATCCTAAACAACGAACTAACTCATATGACAATTATCGGAGATGATAAACTAGAATCTATTCGATTAGAGGGTCATACTGAAATTTCGAAGTTCGTTATCCACAAAGCCGAGAAATTAGAACAAGTTCACATCAGAAAACAAGTATTGTTTTGTTCGTTATCAAGAAGCCCCCGGATAAAGACGATTGTAGGAATTGGTGATCGACTGAAATTGGATAAGAACTCGCCGGCTTCACGAGAAAATCTGTCTATTGGTGGGTTTTGGGTCGCTGTTCCGAAATGGTACAAAGTGTACAGCGGAGAATTAAATTTGTCCAATCTTAATTCGCAACTATCTCTTGATGACATCACAAGTTGTGAAGATTTAGGCGGAACTAGATTCATTGTTGACCCTTATGATGAAACTCATCATCCATACAAATCACTTGCATCGATTACAGAAGAGGACCTTTCATATGGATTGGAAGTCAGGGACTTTGTTCAATTGCTTCAAAAAAATGAACAGCTTTTGACCGCTCTAGAATCATGGTGCTATGGAGATAGGACCTATTTTGAACAATATATCGCCCTTAGAGTCGTGGCTGCTTTGGTTTCCAGAGGAGTAGATTGTAGAAAGTTACTTCCGATTAGAAACCGAATATTGGATGCGAACATTCGTTGCCCAATCGTGGAGGAGACCGTGTCGAATAGAATTCAAAGGAAGTCTAAAATTCAAGAAATGACGTATGACTTTTCTAAATCGAGATGGGTGCATCCTGAGAACTCGGTTATGCCTTACAACAATATCGATCTCGAAATCTGGCTACATACCGAGTTGGGAGTAGATTTCTTAGGAATGGATGCGATGTTACACCAAGCGGCTAAAATGCAAACAAGTCCTTACAATTACACATATCCAAGAACTACTCAATCTCCTCACAGGAATCCTGTCGTTAGAAATATACTAATCTCTGCCTTGACCGCAACTAAATGGGAGGGAAGGAGTGAAAGTGCAGAGTTAAAGTTGGTATATTTGATTGATGAAATATTTTCGGACAAATATATCACCTCTGATGAAAAGTGTGTGCAATTCCTTATCCTGCATTATGATTTCTCAAGAACAGTTCGGCCAGACTTGATTACAAAAATGGTAGAACAAATACTCTCTATTGAGATTGCACCTTGGAAAAAGGCTGCTTTTTTGTTTGCTCTAATACACATCAATAATTCAACAAAGGCGAGAGTAGCGCTGAGAAAATTGCCTTCAAACAAAGAGATTACATTAAGTGAATCTAGAGCGATAAATGCTGTTTCAGTATTGGGAAGTAATGCTTTCAGTACTGGAAAGGTTGCTAAACCAAAATGGCCTTACATTACTAATTGGAGAGAGGAATACAAACTTTAGGAGAGAATAATATGAACAGTACAAGTATAAGCAAAGCAAAGAAACTACTACAGCATCAGTTAGAGATCTTGTGGGATAAACCTGAGAAATCTGGGCTGGTGCCTCCGTTGATGATCTGGGGCCCGCCTGGGGTCGGAAAATCCACATTCATACGTGACTTGTGTAAAGCCAATAACATTGGATTTATTGATGTTAGACTAGCACAAAGAGAGCCTGTTGATATCCGAGGACTACCTGTACCAAGAGATGACAGAAAGGGTATTGATTGGATCGTGTCATCTGAATGGCCAAGAATCGATGACGAAAATACGCCAGAAAGGGGAATTATCCTCTTTGATGAAATCACTGCTGCTGATAGTTCATTACAAGTTGCTGCTTACGAGTTTATTCTTGATAGAAGGCTAGGCCAGTTGTATGAAGTGCCGGATGGTTGGTACATTGTTGCTGCCGGTAATCGAACTAGTGATGGTGCAGTGGCTAGAACAATGTCGAGTGCGTTAGCAAACAGATTCTGCCATATAGAGGTCGGCGCTAACTCAACTAGTTGGATAGAATGGGCACTAATGAACGAGATAGATCCGCACGTAATTGGATTCATTCGTTACATGCCTCAGCGTTTGTTTTCTATGGAAGGCAACAAGGAAAGAGGGTGGCCCAGTCCCAGAAGTTGGGAACGAGTTTCGCTTGAGATTCAATCTGCTAAAAGTCGTGATTTAGACAATGATATACTTCACCTAATTGTCGAAGGCTTGGTCGGAGATGGAGTCGCTATGGAGTTTATGGGTTTCATTAAGTGGGCAGAAAAAGCTCCGGATATAGAAAGAATGCTAAATCGTGAAATCAAACCGAAAGTACCTAGTCGTTCTGACCAAAGATTTGCTATGGTTTCTGCTATCGTTTACCATTTGAAACAACATAACAGCCCAGAGGCTTTGATTGACGGTTTATTTGATGTCATCATGCAATTCCCAAATGACTGGTTACAATTGGTGATTCATGATTTGGATATATGCCTCCCTGGTTTCATAGAAATTTGCTATGAGCATCCTCGTTGGATAGCCGATATTGGAGCTAGAATCACGCTCTGAGGTGTTAAAATGACGAATATTAATGAGAAATCTGTGTCATTTGAGAAGCCAACTAAAGAAGATGAAAACGCGAAATTGGTGGCGTTAGAAGCATGGACTAGTGATAGAACGGACTTGATACTCAACTGGCCATTCATTGGAGCATTGGCTATGAATTTAGAACTTATTCCTGTAGTAGATTATCGTTGTGCAACTGCTTCAACAGATGGCCGTAGAATTTTCTTTAACCCCCATTTCTTAAGTGGTTTACCTAATGAAGAAAGGCTGACTATTCTCGCTCATGAAATTTGGCATTGTGGATTATCCCACTTTACTAGAGAGCATGGGCGTATAGAAGATCATGTAATGTGGAATCATGCTATTGACCATGAAGTTAATTCATTACTTGAAGATGATGGATTTGCAATACCGGAAGGTTGTATTTTGTATAGGGACCATAAGGGAGAGTCGGCTGAAACTGTTTTTGAAAAGATAAAGAATGGTGAAATAGAAATGAAAGGCCAATGTATGGATGATCACAGTGTCTCAAATCCTACAATGGGTGACAACCAACCTGGAAATGATGGGACAGACGGTTGGTCAACAATTACTGAAGATTCCGAGGGAAATATTACTGCAAAACATGATTCAGACTTCCAGCCAGTAAGAAGTGATGATGTTTGGAAAGAATGGAAAACCAAAATGATGGCTGCAGCACAGCAGTGTCAAGAAAGAGGGACTGAAATGGGTAACTACAAGAGATTGTTAGACGATCTATTTTCTTCAAAACTACCTTGGCAAGAAATCCTCCGACAATATCTAACTCCTATGTTTGATTCGACAAGAAAGTGGTTGCCTCCAAATAGGCGTCATGTGTACAAAAAGATGTACCTTCCCTCTTTGAAAAAAGAGAAGCAGCTCAGGATTGTAATCGCTATAGATACAAGTGGTTCAACTACAGGAGATATTGCCAAGACATTCGTCAGTGAAGTGTTCTCCATATTGAATGCATTCGGAGGTTATGAATTGAGATTAATTCAATGTGACTATATCATCCAAGAGGATAAAATTCACGATGAATCTAGGCCATTCCTTGTAGATGAATTCGAATTATTGGGGGGAGGGGGAACTGATTTCCATCCGGTTTTCTCGCTTATAAACGAGGACGAAGAGCCTCCTGAGCTTCTATTGTTCTTAACAGATGGATTTGGCAGTGCTCCAAGAAAAGAACCTCCTTACCCTGTGATCTGGGGAGTCATTGAAGGTGGAGTAAAACCTGCCATTTGGGGCAAAGATATAGAAATTTCACTCGGGCAAAACAAGTAAATCCGACGAGTTAATAAGGGTGGATTAGCATCTATATGTGTCAAGAGTTTTTGTAATAATTTACAGAAATATTTTGGCTTAGAATTCAGAAGGTGTGAGGATTATGGCGACAGTAGATGAAAGCAAGGTTTGGAGAGTTATCGCACGTATCGATGACCAGATCATAGTGAAGAATGCAAGTAGTGTAGAGAAAGCAATTCGTTCTGCTCGGAATGCCGTATGCGTTAGATTATGCAGTTCTGCAGACATAGAATATGAATTAGGATGGTGGAAAGGAATGAAGCATCGTGCTCGCAGAGATTTTGTCGATAACTTTCTCGGTAAACCATTGTACATCATGGCAGATGAGCCCCCCGTAGTAGAATTGCATGATGTGCCTTACGAGGTATATACTGTTGAACAAGTTCGTTTAACTTTCAGAAAAATGAGTTTGATGACTCCTGATAATATAGATGCTTGGGGCTACTTACACTGGGGAACGGGAGATAATGAAAAAATCCAACTCTTGGGTGAAAGTTTGCCAATTCCAAGGCACTTGACGGCATCAAAATCCTATGAGGAAGAAGAGGTTATTGCAATTAGTGACGCACAAACTTGTTTGGAAAAATGCCCAGATTGTAAAGAAGATATCCCCTTCGGAACTATACTTCTCGTAACTGAAAACTTCAGACTATTACCTACGCAGTGTTGTGGTAAAATGATCTGGAGTAGAGAAAACCTGACTGAAAACAACGAAGACTGGGTGTAATTATGCGGGGAAGAAGAAACCGAAAAACGGAGGCTGAATTGCAATCAGTCTTAGACCAGGGCCTCAACGTATGGGCTATTGGAGATATACACGGACATTTTGAGACTTTAACTGCATTATTACAGAGATTAAATCTCGGTTCTAGAGATAGGGTTGTGTTGCTTGGTGACCTTGTTGATAGGGGTCCAAATTCCTGTGAAGTCATACGAGTGGCTAGAGAAGATAAGAGAATTTTCTCGGTACTTGGAAATCATGAACATATGATGCTGAAATCGTTTGATGTAGATGATATCGAAAATATGACTGCTGATTTATCAGGATGGCTATACGTTGGTGGCAGGGAAACTATCGGTTCATATTTGCGAGAATTCACCGACGAACAAGGCACATTAGATAACTTTGGTTTGAGAATGAGAGCTGGCAAAGATATGGCATGGTTGGATTCATTGCCGCACCATATCGTTTTGGATGAATTTAGATTAGTTCATGCAGGTTATTCTCCATGGGCTGGCGATTTAGATTTGCAATCAACTAAGACTTTAATGTGGATACGAGGAGAATTTCACAACTCGATTACGCCCGTTGACGATAACAGAACTGTTGTTTTTGGCCACTCTACTATGCCTTCCTTCGGCCTCAGCCAGGATGAAATATGGGAGTCTGAGACTGAATTAAAGAATAGCAGAGCCGCTGCTGTTGGAATAGACTCTTGTTGCTATGGAGGTAAAGATCCGCAACTTACCGCATTAAATCTCCAAAATGGAGATGTTGTGAAACAAAAATTAGTAATTAAAAATAAATGAAGGAGATGAAAATATGACCGCAAACAACATGAGAACAATACCAGCAACTGAAGAGAACTTGAAGTTAGAAGAAGATGTACATCCATTTGATGCAGACCTACCAAAGACGGTCGAGTTCAAACTACATCCAGTAATTGTGGATGGGATCTTAGGAGAAGCATGTGTAGGAACACTTGGAACATACAGTGAAAGAATCAGAATTAATCTGGCAGAAGAACATCCTGAATTGGGCACTGACTTCCAAACTAAGTACTACATTTTTACCGAGCCGGGCAAGGTTACCTGGGGCCACAATGGACAAATGTTCGAAATCCAGAAAGTTGTAAATGGTAACTAATATTGATTTGTTTCGCTTGAACTTCGCTAATCATTATTCATCCCTTAAGATCTTAAACCGGTGGATTGTGTGATATAATATGGCGAAGCCTTTTCTCAAATGGGCAGGAGGAAAGAGCCAACTCCTTCCTGAGATCAGGTCACGCTTACCCAATAATTTCTCAGAGGAAATCAATACTTATGTCGAGCCTTTTCTTGGCGGAGGAGCGGTTTTCTTCTACATGGAAAATACATATAAATTTGACAAGATAATACTCTCTGATATCAATCCTGAATTAGTACTGTGTTATCGAACGATAAAAGAAAATGTTGAAGATTTGATTAGTGAATTAAAAATCATACAGAGGAAATTTCTAACTTTAGATACTGATGAACGCAAAGAAATGTACTATCATGTAAGGAGTGTTTGGAACGAAGGTGTCGGTTTCAATAAACTTTCAAAGAGAAAAGCCGTAGTCCGAACATCACAAATGATCTTTTTGAACAGGACATGTTTCAACGGGCTATTCAGAGTGAACAGTAAAGGCGGGTTTAACGTCCCGATTGGTTCTTACAAGAACCCTCGCATTTTAGACACTGAGAATTTGAGATCAGCCTCTAAGGCCTTACAAAATGCGGAGATTAAGAATAGATCCTACGAGATGTGTAAGCAGGATGTTGATTCTACAACATTTGTATATTTCGACCCGCCATATCGTCCGATTGATGTCACATCGAGTTTCACGTCTTATTCAAAATCTGGTTTCAATGACATAAATCAAGAAGAATTAGCTACATTTTTTTCTGAACTAAATGATCGAAAATCAAAATTGATGTTATCGAATTCAGACCCTAATGATGGGTTCTTCGACAAACTATACTCGGAATTCAAAATCTGTAGAGTGTTAGCATCTCGAAACATCAATAGTGTAGGGTCAAAGCGTGGTAAAGTAACAGAAATTATTGTTACAAATTACCCTCATAACGCTAAAACTACTGGTGCAGGCCGAGTGAAACAAGCCAGGCTCTCACAGTTTGAGCCCGACGGTCAGCAGTAACTCTAGTACGAACCCTGTATTTTTCGCCTCGATCTAAAATCAAATCTGTGGCTGCGGCTCGGATTTGTTTAATTTGATTATTCATACAATGGCTGAAAACATAATCGTTGTTTAATACAGAGCCAATGATCAATTTCTTTTCATTTCTCGAAGATTTTGAAAATTCCATGCCCATATTTGTTAGAAGCGGTTTAGATGAAGTTCCTTCGAAGAACCCCAACCATTTACATGCACTAAAATAATAATCATACTGTCTCTTATCGTAACCTGTTTCAAAAACCCATTCGGATACATCGGTACCAGAATGTATTCTATCAAATGTTTTCATCACTAAACTCAAACTATCTGCTTGAGGGAATGGGGCTGAATAATTAGGTGCGTTTTGAACTGTTTCTAAAGGAAGTCTGAGTTGTTCTTTACGATGGTATTGAATTCTTTTGCTGTTAACTACTTCACAACTCAAAATATCAAATTCATCTTCAAATGAAAATTCATAAAGATCAAACACTCCTTCTCCTCTAGATATTAAGGAAAGGGTCCTAGTCTCGAATGAACTATTGATACCGCTAAGTCTAGAATTCATGTCATGATAGGGATAAAATAGTTGTCTTCGATGTAACTCAGATGTACTTCCTATCTTTGCTTCAAGAACATATCCTGCATCTTCACCTACCCACCATGCATCAGATTCGACTTGCGGGTTAGTTATTTCCACAGATGGTCCGATTTTGGAATTACGTAGTTTCATATTAAATGGTTTGAAGATCTTATGGCGACCTGTTGATCTGGGCCTTAATTTGTCAGATGTGAAATTGTCTAAACCCCCTAAGGTTTCAACCACATCGATAGCTTCGGGTTCTGATGTAAAAAACCAGGGATCTACTAAGGGGGGTAATTCTGCAGTCAAAACATCAATATTCTCAATTTGCTTTGGCACAGGAAGTGTTTGATGAAGATCGTTTTGATAAAATAAAACATCTGAATTACTGACACTCATGGTACCGCCGCCATCTAAAAATGATGGGACTTGTCTACGACGATCTTGCTTCAGAAGTAAGCGTATTTCCCTTTGACCTACGCGCTTTAATTCCGACATTGGTAAAATATGAGCTCCGTTTTCTCTTACAGCATCTCCAATTTTTAATTCTTGATCAATACGGAGCCATGCGAGTTCATTGGGTCCCATACTATCAAACCCTGTAGAATTGCTTGTATATTCAATCTTGCCCAAAAGCCAAATTTGACATTTGATAGTATTCTGGCATGAACATGGACGAGGCAGCCGTGCGTTATACCGATGCTGTCCTAATTGATGATAATCAACAAACCCAAATTGGGAATTTCCTGCTCTACAATGATGGAACATGGACATTTTCAAATGGTGACGAAGACGTTGTTCACAACCTTGATGGCAGTAAGAAATTAATCACTCGTTCTTTCCAGAATTGGCACACTCACCTCCCAATGCAACTCAACGCCAGAGACTTTTCAGATGGCCTCCCTCTTCAAGAATGGCTGGAAAAGTCAATATTTCCAACTGAATTAAAACTTACAAAGGAATTTGCTCGCATAGGCGCTCTAGCGTCTGCTGCTGAAATGATCAAGACCGGATCAACTTTTGCTTGTGACATGTACCATTTCCCAGAGTCAATTGTTTCAGCATTGAATGAGGCAGGCCTACGTGGGATTGTATGCGGTCCACAAACCCAATGGCCACCCAGAGAAGGTGGCGATGATGGCTCAGTTCGTAAAGAGTTAGATGCTCAGTTAGCATCAAATAAACCAGAGAGCAAGGTCCAGTACGGTGTTGCAACTCATGCGGTTTACACTTGTGATGAAGAGACTCTACTGAGTGGAAAGGAGTTGGCAGAAAAACACGGCTCTCACCTTTCAATTCACATTTCTGAGACTCGTAAAGAAGTCGCTGACTGCCATTCAAGAACCGGTATGTACCCTGTTGAATACTTGGACAGTATTGACTATTTCATCCCTGAAAGAACAATTTGCGCTCACGGATCATGGGTCAAGAAATCTGAGATGAGAACCATGGCGGCGAGAAAAGCAATCCTTGCTCACTGCCCTTCATCAAACATGAAGTTAGCATGTGGAGGAACTGCATCCTTGCCTGCATACAAGGAAGCGGGGGTAGAAGTGCGCCTAGGCACCGATGGGCCTGCATCAAGTGGT
>Ga0315330_10001207_pt1 | contig 17212 bp, 17 predicted proteins | sample M140m34915metaG_FD_203453 | JGI IMG/M metagenome (GOLD analysis project Ga0315330, IMG submission 203453) | Ammonia-oxidizing marine archaeal communities from Monterey Bay, California, United States - M1 40m 34915 | ecosystem: Environmental > Aquatic > Marine > Intertidal zone | place: USA...
AGGATGGTTTTACAGCTACAATCACGGATATATTTATCCTCATGATGTAGAATTACAAGTATATAGACAAATACCTTATGTTTGTTTATTTGATAGTATGGGAAGAAAAGAAGATGTTAAATTTTAATTTTTTAAACAACCTAAGTCATTGGGGCGACGCACTCGCTAAAGTCGAACATGAAATGAAACATAAGCATGACGACTTTAGACAAGCATTAAATCCTAATACTATGGAGGCTGCTATTTGGTTAGTAGAAGAACTAAAAAATAGTCTAGATGATTATATGAAAGACGAACAGTTTAGTATTCTAGTATTAAATAGTTGGTTAGGTGTACCATTGGTTCCCTTATTGTGTGAAAACATATCAGTAGGTGAATTACATTTGGTGGATATAGATGAAGAAGCTTTAGAACTTTCTAAAGTATTTAATAAACATTATATCACAGAAGAATACATTAAAGTTAATCATTGGAATATGGATGTACCTTTTGCTTTTGATGAATTAAATCAATTGAAAGTGGACATTGTAATTACAATGGGAGCAGAACAAATGTATCCTTTAAAGGACCTTAAAACTGCAAATAAACATGCACTATTTGCTGTACAAAACTCTAACGTAATTGAGGAAATGTATGGTATTAATTGTGTAGATAGTGAGCAGGCTCTAATAGAAAACGCAGGATTAAAGAAAGTCGAATACACAGGTAAACAAAAACAATTCTATTATGATTGGAATGGTAAAGTTTATTTCGACCGTTTTATGGCTATTGGTAGTAAATAGAAATTCAAACTATTATAAATAATTACACGTTCATCCCCCTAGGGGGACGGAAGTAGGAAAACCTGAAAACCTCCACATTCGTGGGATAGCAAGTAGGCAGCAACTGCCGAACGAGACCGAAAGTTTACCGAAGGAACGCTATGAGAAGGGTGTACGGCTAGTTCCGTATGTACGAAATCGATTAGAAAACTGGAGGTTACCAATGGCTATTTACAGAGGTATAACATACAACCCAGCAGATGTAAACGATAAAGTACCTGCTATGAAAGCGGGTATTTACCGTGGTATCAAATGGGGTTCTGAAAAGAAAGCAGCCAAGAAAGCTTCGAAAAAAAGTAAATCTACTTTTTATCGTGGCGTTAAAATTGCTGATTAATTTTTAGAAAGTGAAACCCGGGCCCCGTATAATGTTAAAGTGAGGTGGGACCCGGGTTTCGTCTAGACAGAACGTCTAGATAACTCTTCGAATGTGTCTACTCTACATTCTTGTAACTTTGGAATATAATCTTTTTGTATATTGTACGTTGCAAACATTCTACCTACTCCTGTTGTAGGATGTCTATTTACATTTTCTATCCAAACACTTTTAGGAACATAATAATATTCTAATCTATCTTTTCCTTCTTTATGTGGATTGTATAAAACTACTCTTAAGTCCCCAGATTTTTCATTACCTGAGGCTCCTACAATATTAGATATTTCTAACCTATATGAATTTTGTCCTGGCTTTGCTGGATTCCTAGATATGCTTGCCGTCTTACAATCTGTTCCATCTGTAAAGTCTTCATGTTCTCCGTCTATAAATTTATAATCCCCTAATGAAGACATTGCTAATTCTACTAGATGTTCTACGTTGTATGCGTTAGGATGTTTCAATGCTAATTTTCTAGATGTTTGTGTAGGAAACATATCTGTAAGAACAGGTAATACTATCTCTTCTAATATTGTTTTATTTTTACACATCAAATAAACTCTCTAAGGAATTGTCTATGTAAGGTATAACTAATTTGTCAGGACGTTTAAAGTTCTTTTTCATAAAGTTTCTCCTTTGTATCCTTTTATTTTTTATTTCCATACCATGTTGTTTGTATCTCTCATACCACATTTCGTGCATTGGATCTGTAATAGAATTCCTATGGTCAGCGTCTTTAGACCATGTACTATATGTATCACTTCCCATTTCTTTTAGGACTACATTTTCAAACTTGTAAACTCCTAGTCCATTTACAATAAACTGCAATGCTAGGTCGCCATCTTCTCCGCCTAGTATCCCACCATCTGGACCATTATCAAATTCATCTGCGTTGTATATTTCTTTATCGTAATGTTTCTTAGTATTTTTCAAAAAGAATAATGAACCTTTACAATTACCTGTTTTCTTAAATACATGATTATTGAAGTATAACTCATGTTCTTCTTTGTATCTTTTGTTGAAAGGTTCGTTCCTAGGATTGATAGGCATTGCCATATCTACGAAACTATATTTGTCCCAATTAAGATTGATATGATTAATAAATTCTGGGCCATCACAATGGTCATATAAAACAGAATCATTGTCGGCAAATATAGCAAAGTCTACATCAGAATTATAAAAGTCTTTCAGTAAAACATTTCTTGCTTGTCCTGGTGTTAATACTGTATCCGAAGGACCATCAATATACCTTACGTTTTCGTGTTCAAAATATTCTTCTTTGTTGTAATGTTGTGATAGGATAACTACATTTAATCCTTTGTCCAACATCCATTGAACTTGTATGTCGTGATACTCTTTTCTTTTCTCACGATTATCTTTACCAAACCAGGAAATTATATAGGCGTGGGTAAACATCTAATCTTCTCCAAATAATAAACTAATTCACCTTCGTCAAGATAGCCTTTTACATCATCGTCCCAATCCATTATCTCTAGGCCTATAAACTCGTGTGTGGCAGAAACCCATGGAGCTATTTCCCATAAGTCTTGTTCGTAACCATAACTGCCTGGATTTTTAATTACACTAGCACCATAGCCATTGGAAAATTTATATTGTCTTTGCACACCACCATTCATGGGCCTTTGTACCATTGACATACCTTTTGCTGTATTTTCTTGTGCCATAAAGCCTCCGGTGTAAATTGCTGACATTATGCTGTTTCCTTAAACATATCTTTCCAGAACAGATCTGTTTTAATTTCTTTAGAAGTACAAGTTTTGTCAACTTGGTCTAAAGTAATGTGACCTGCTTCGTGTAAATCTAAAAGCATATCACCAAATGGTTCTTGGTTATTAGAATGCCATCTAACAATATCCATTTCATCTACATAGAAACCTTCACCACTAAGAGCAAACTCTACGGAGTTTGAAGTAGTGGACCACTGGTGTTTAAAAAACTCAGATTGTCTTTTGTAATCTCTACCAGCTATTCTAATTTCATCAACACCAACTAATTGGTTCTCTAAAGAATTTACTGTTCTTTGATAACAACCGTTATCCTCAGCCATTTTTAATATTGTCATTGTCATATTTTGTACCTCACTTTTTAACATTATGTATATATGATACGGTACTTTGAACTAAATGTCAAGCATTTTTAGGAAAGATTTTGTGCTGATTTCCCTGAGATATCCTCTATCATACTACGCCATATGTCTAAATGCGGCACAACATACCCTAAGGTTAAACGTGGCTCCCTTGTTGCTGCACAATGATAGTACACTTTGTCTGGTTCACGTCCTCTGCCGTAATAACCTACTTTACACGACCATCCTTCAGGGTCTTGTAAGTGAACAATTTCCTTACTCTTAGGGTCTCTATATTTAAAGAAACCACCGCCTTTTTCTGTGTAGGATATAAGAATATTATAACCGTGTGCGTTCCAATTATTATGCCAACCCATGTATCCTCCTACAGGATAATATACATGAACTGCCTCATTTCTAGCTCCTAAGAAACTTAATAATTCTTGTTGTAAAGCTAATTGTTTTTCTCTAAAATGTTCTGGAACATCTCCAGCATTTAAATCCCAGCTGTATGATACTTCTGGATATCCTATATGTTGTCCATCCATTTCAACAATTTCATCTAAGTACTCTTGAGAACAAGCATACTCGTAACTTATAGCGTCACCATATTTAGGATTGTTTTTAGATAGTTCGTTTAAAGGTTCTAAGTCTTGTTTGAAAAACCATTCTGAATATGGTTCTAACATTTCTATTAATTCATCTGATACATCTACAAAAATCATTTTACTGTCAACTCTATTACTTTCATAAACAATAACATGGAACCTAATGTAGCAAATTGTAATACACTTGCAATTGCTACAAATGTTAATGCTCTATCTGACCACCATTTGTTTTCTGTTTCATGCCACTCTTTTACTTCCTCGGGCGTTGCTGTTCTAGGTTCCCATCTAATCCCTAACTCACTAGCAGTCTTAGGACATTCAGATCTAAAGTCAAGTTCTAATTGTTCTTCCATATAATTTTTGTGTAATATCATATAAAATTATTATTCCTAATCCACTTGCCAGGAATCTTAAATCAAATAATAATGCTTCTAAACTAAATGGTGGATATACCTGTCCTAAGTTTGCCATCACGTGCCATACTAGCCAACCATATAATAATGATATATATTTGTTTGACATCTTTTCACTAATAAAGCTTGCTATTGCTAATGCAGGATATGTAAACCATATCCAATTACCAAATCCTAAAAATAAATCTGATGCAAACATTATAGCTGGTGTAAGTAAGAATGCTAAATTATGTTTAGTTAAGTAGGGAGTAAGAACTGCTAATCCTAATAAGGGTTCCGAGTTAGGCGGTAAAGGTAATAATCTACTTATTACTAATAATCCAAATAATATTAATCCTGCTTTTATCATTTTCTTTTTAAATATACCTCATGACTTGGAATTGTGTAATGCCAAAATACAATATCTTCTCCTTCCAATTCATCTGGATTGTGTCCGTTAATAAAGTTCCATTTCATTTTTAAATTATTATCCCATTTTACCTTATGGTCAGAATAAGTTAATAACTTCCACATTGTAAAAGTATCCCATTGTCTTGCTTCTCTAGGATAATCTCCTATATCATATGTATAACTGAAACCATCTTCAGATTTTTCTTGTTGTTTTAAAAATTCTCCCCACCATGATTCCATAAGTTTTATAACGTTAGGTTTATTTCTATATAAGAACATACCACAATGCATAGTCATTTCTTCTGTGTTAGAAAGTTTAACTAACTTAGCATTGTATGCTCTTGTAGGTGTAAAGATTAAATCTAAGTCCTTAGGTAATTGTTCAAATATATTTTCTACGTCTTCATGTTGACATTGCATATCAGCATCTAAATAACAAGTTATACCTTTGTAAGGTGTTTGTGGTAATGCCCACAATTTTGCTCTATGATGATCTGGTACTTCCCAGAAAATAAGATTATCTACTACGTTCCAGTCTCCTGGTTTTATCCATTCTTCATGAGATGTGTAAACTGTAATGTGTGCTTCAGGCCAAAATAATTTTACAGACTCAGCACAATCTATAGCTGCTCTATAAAATCTTTCGTGTTTGGAACCTACTATTAAAAATCCGTTATCAGGATTTGTCTTTTTCGTCATAAACCACTTCCGCTACTTCTTTCAGTTTTTGTACTAGACTAGGTGTTTCGTCCCATAAATCTGTAACTGATTTTTCGTTCATAAAGTCATCTAGCAATAGTATTGTTGTATATGCTGCAACTTCCATAGGAGATTTGGCTTTTCGTATTTTTCTTTTCAACTCCATGTTAGTAGAGTTTTTAATTGTAGATATTTCAAATGCTTCTATTTTAGAATTAAATAAAATTTCTTGTTTATGCCTTATGGCTTCTGTTTCTTTTCTTTGTAGACGTTTCTTAATTTCATCATCACGTCTTTTTACACCTTCTTCAGTATTTTTATCTAATACTTCTTCTCCAAACTCTTCCATAATTTTTTTGTAGTCTGGATTTTCCCCATCGTTGTCTTGTACTGATGCTGTAGCTTTTTTGCCGTTGGGATATTCTATAGTTACAATAACATGCTTAGCATCTTTATTGGACCAATAAGGATCTGTAAATTTATATTTAGGTGTTTCTGGTTCTGGTGCGGCTGGTGTAATATCTAGATCAATATCAATTTTTTCTTGTGCCATAATCTCTCCATAATATAAAAGTATTTATACAATTAGTTTGCAGTTTTGACCCAGAGTTTTACCGTTGCGGCGGTTTCTGCTGTTGATTGAACTGTGTCTCCTGCATAATAACCTGTGTATGTGCCTGAGTAAGTTCCTGAGTAAGCAGATGTTCCTGTGTAATATCCTGTATAACTTCCTGAGTAAGCTCCTGAATATGTGCCTGAGTAGTTTTTAGCACCTGTGTAATACCCTGTATAAGAGCCTGTGTAATACCCTGTATAAGAAGTTCCTGCGTAACCTGAATAACTTTGTGTATATGTTCCTGCGTAAGCTCCTGAGTAAGTTCCGGCGTACGCTGATGTACCTGTATAAGCTCCTGTGTAGGAACCTGTATAAGCTCCTGTATATGTTCCTGCGTAGTTTTTGGCTCCAGTATAAGCTCCTGTATAGTTTCCTGAATAATTACCTGCGTAGTTTTGTGATGCTATTTCTTTTCTTGTATCTGTATAAGAGTCCCCCATCTGAACCCACGTACCACCTGATGGAGAACCACTTTGTAACTTATATGTGCCTATATTATTTGCTATAATTCTGTTTCTAAAGTTAGGAACTATTTCTTCCATTTCGGCAACGGTCATTTCATTAACACCTGTGTTGCCTGATCCTTTGTATGATACAGGTTTGTTATTGGATACTGATGCTGTTGTAGCTGCTGTCTTCTGCCAAATGTATTTGGTAGCAGTTGTTCCATCTACCTGTGTGTCTGTTAATGTATAACGTGATGTCCAAGTACCTCCTGAAGGTGCACTTGCTGATAGTTTGTATTGACCTATTGTGTATTCGTTTTCACCTACCATAGAAGCAATTGCTTTGTCTATAATATCTGTATCTAGTTCTGTATCATCGAACTGATGTGCTCCTACTGAACCCGAATTAACATAACCTAAAGGTCTATTTGTAATGCTTTCTGATGCTGTTCCATCTACTTGTTTAGCTGTGTAGGTTGTTACTGTTGTTGTGCCTCCACCTGAAGGGTGTGTACCTACTGCATCTGTCCTTTTAGTATCGGTTGCAGTTCCAATAGTTGTTCCAGACCCTGATGCGTTAGTCGTAACGTTTATTTCTGCTGTGCCTGTTCCGTCTGTGTTATCAGCGAAATCTTTAGTCAATATAGCAGAATAATATGATTGTATTTCTGCATCAGTCATTTCCTGAAGGCCCTGAAAGTTCGATGAACTAACCGGATAACTTGATGCTTTTATTCTTAAAGGTCTCATTTATAACTTTCCTACTTTACTAAACTTAATTAAGTCTTGCGCCGGAGCTATCATATATAATATTAGGTGTAAGTCTAACCCAGTTTGTTGCTGAAGACCCTACTAATTTTAATGACATTTTAGATCCTAAACTAACTGCTGCGTTAGCTGAACCACTATCAATTGTTTCGCCTGTATTAGGATAAACTTTAATTGTAGCTGTTGTGCTATTTAATATGTCTATCTCTAATCCTGCTACACAATCAGGTAATGCAACACCTTCGGCAGAACCGGATGCTGTTGTCACTATATTATAGGACTTAGCAAGCGCTGTAGCTGCTCCTTGTGTTGTACCTGCTGCTGATATTGTGCCATTAACTGAACATACTGTGTAGGCACTTGATGTTAAGTTGCCTGAGAATGTTCCTGTAGAACCGCTTACGGTACCTAATGTTACATTGCTTCCAGATTCGTACTTATCTGAGTTCAGGTTGGTAAAGTTAGCATCGACCTCATTATTGGTCAATGGACTACCTTTTGCTGATCTTAATGTAATAGTTGCCATTTAATTTCCTACCTGTTAATATTTGATACTATAAAATCTAAAGAAGTACGAATTTCGGATAACTCCTTCTTTAAAGTATTTATATCCTTTTCATACTCTAGAATTTTTTGTTCTCTACTTCTTTGCATCTTATATGCCTCTAACCCTGCATAGTTACGACTTAATATTGCTTTAGAATTTTTATCTCGAACTAAATCCTTTTCTCCTTCAATATTTATAATGTCTTTTTTAAACTCTGCCATGTTATGCCTGCAATGCTATTGCTCTCAAATCTTTTAATTTAGGTACTTCAACAGTATTTGTACCTAGTGGAACAAGTTTAACAGCGTATGTCTTATACCCTGAATATGTAATTGTTCCTATTGTTGCTGTCGCTGTAGCGTCTGATGATGCTCCACCGCCCGATATTGTTATTGTTGGTGCTGATGTATATTCTCTACCTGGATTTTCTATAATTAAAGCACTTACAGCTCCTGCTGAAACTTCTGCTCTAATTTGTGCTCCAAATCCGCCACCGCCAGTTACTGCTACTGTTGGTACGCTTGTATAGCCTGCCCCGCCGCCTGCTATGGATACTGCATCCACAACATCTAAATCATATTCAAATATTCCACTACCATTTACACCTGCAATATTTTTACCTGATGCCGGCTTGCTAGGTAGTTGCCAATAGTATTCAGCAAAGTTTTCTGTCTGCTCTGCTGGATAACCTATTTTAGAAAGTTCTATCCAACTTAAATCTTCTTGGAAGTCTCCTGGATCTGCTGCATTTTGTAATTTAGCATACGCCTTAACATCACAAGAACTAGGTATTGAGGCATCTACATATACTCTTATATCTTCTGCGTCCATTCCTTCTTCTAATATTACACGTCTACTAATATATCTAGATGATGCGTTTCCTGCTCCTCTTCCGTCTTCGTTAGTTGAGTCGTTGTTTAATTCGTTTTTAATACACAATAAGTCTGATTGATCTATGTCTATTACAGGAGATAATGTATCAGTATGTGTGTACATTTCTATTTGTACTCTTGCTGTTTTCTCTCCACTAAAACTTCCTTGTTCATTAGAATAAGCTCTTATAGATTTTTGACTATCCATTGTAGAAGTCGTGTTCCAATCTATCTCTGTGTATGTTGATGTATTTGCTGAGGCTGCTGCTGTATTTGTTAATGCTATTTTTGCTGATGCTTTTGTTCCTTCTCCAGGAGTTAAAAGTCCTATGTTCAATGCTGCCTCATCTACAATTTTATCTGTAAATGCTGACATTGTAGCATATCCATTTGGGCTACCTACTAATTGACTTGTAGCAAATGTTCCGTTTCTTAATACTACTGCTGCGTAATTGTATAAACTATTCCAAGTCTCAACAATACCTCTTGTTAATGTTACTGTTCCTGTTGCTTGTGTTCCTGAACCTGCACTAATTGCTATTGTTGGTGCTGTTTTATATCCTGAACCTGGATTTGTAACTGTAAGAGCTGAAATAGCATCTCCTGTTACTGTAGCTGTTATTGCTAATCCTGTACCTGTATCTCCTGATGCATTGGTTACTGTTACTGTAGGTGATAGTCCAGAATATCCTGTTCCTGCTTGAGTAATAGCTGTTGTAAATCCTACTAGGTTATCTCCTGGTTCAAATGTACTTATGCCACCTTGGAAATCTGTAAAGTTTAGGTAATCTATTTTTTCATTTACTAGAGTACCTGTATAAGCTACACCTTTTTTAAATCTTGCTCTACGTAATTGGAACATAAAGTCTTTATTCTGATGTGGTGTCCATGTTCTATTGTTAGCAGAACTAAACATCATACCTGCTGCTGCTTGTTTGTCTATTCTTTGTGTTGTTCCAAATTGATTTTCACCTAACTGTGCAATCCACATTTCAAAACCTGGATCGTCATTCTCTGGCATAGGAACAAAACAATATTCTGTGTTATTTTGTAAATGTACAGGATCGTTAAACATAAAATAAGTATTATTAAACGTTGTAACACCATCTGTTTCTGCTGATACATTAATATTTGCTGCTGCTTTATAACAGGAACCATTAGGTACAATACGAGGACCAGGAATTCCATTTACTGTTTCTCTTAACTCTAATGTTACACCATTTGTTGATGATTTTGTTTTAAAGTATAAGTCTATACCTGTTAGGAATCCTCCGCCAGGTGAACCTTCAATTTTAAATGTTTGTGCCAGCGGGTCCATTCCCATTCCAAATATATTACCAAAGTCCCATTGAGTCCAGTCGATTGGGTCTGGATTTGTCTCCACTGGCGGTGGGGGTTCTGGATTTAGTCTAGGTTCTATTTCTGCAATAACTGCTGCTACTGCTGCTGGAACATCTGCTGGTGTTCCGTCGGCACCTGATGGTCCTGTAGGCCCATCTGGTCCTGTAGGTCCTGGTGGTCCAATTGGTCCAGGCGGTCCTATAATTTCAGTTATTTCTTGTATAATAACTGGCGCCGGTGGTGGTGGGAGTGGTGTTCCCGTTCCTATAGATACACTTGTGCTTGTATCTGTCACCACCCTGTCATCCGAGTGTTGAGTCGCCGTAACGTTTGCAGTTTTAAGTGCGATGATATTTTCTTGTGTTGCTTGTCTTAAACCTGATGATTCGTAATTGTGATTACAGCTAGATCTAATTTGTATAGCTGAACCTTCGAGTTGATCTTGTAATTTAAATACTCTAACACCTGTATTAAATTGTCCTGCTGGCAATATAAAGGTTCCTATTATTTCTCCATTGGCATTTGATGTTAATGCTCCACCTGCTGTTCCACCATTAGGTGTACAATGTGCTTGAACATCTTCTCCGTCGAAGTAGGCATAGTGTCGTGTATTAGGTTTTAATCTTCTTGCAAAAAATACAATTGCTTTAGATCTCATAAACGGTTGGAAACTTACGTCTACTACACTTGAACCTATGCTTTGTGATTCTGTGCTTGCGTTTATGTTAAGAGATACACCTTGTCTTGTTTGTGCTTGTTCTGTTGTTGTAGTTGTAAATAACGAAGATGCACTTGTTCCTGTACCACTATTGTTTGTTCCAAATGTTTGTAATTGTTGAATGTCTTGGCTAACTACTTGTGCGGCTCCTACGTCTTCCCAATCTCCCCATTGTGTGCCCCATGCGTTTGCCATGTTTTCCCAGGCATCATAGTTACCATCAAAATTTCTAGTAACTGCTGGTTGTACATCTGTTGCCACAAAGTTATCTATGTCAGGAGTTAATTGTAAATCTCCTGAATAATGGAATTGTAATTCCCTAACTAAATTTTCTGTTTGTGATGCTGCTAAGTTTGATCTAAATACAATACTTTCAAAAGGCAATGTAACTAACTTTGAATGTCTTACTAATTTACCTGTAGCATTCCTTTCTCCAATATCACTATGTACATTTAAAGGAATGTTTTCTAAACTAAAGAATGGTCTAGCATGTTTTTGTTTAGGATCAACTGATATTTTATAATCGGGATCTAATACAGCACCTGTGTTATGTCCTGTAAATGCGTCTACTAATATACCATTTTTAAATCTATCTACACCACTTGAATTTACTATTGTTTGTTCTTTTGCGTATGTTTCTAATAAGTTTAGAGATGCGTAATACTCTAAATTTTTAATTCTTTGTTCTAATGTAGAAAGGTCTGCCATTGTATAACGTTTAATACCTCTCTGCTCTACCCTAATAGCATAGTCCGGTCTTCCTGCTGCTTTAGCTGCGTCCGGTGCCAAACAAGGATATGGAGGTAAAGTTATATTGGACAGTACCATACATTTTTCTGGTGGATTCGGGAAGTATGGTGTGTCTGAATAAGCTCCTTCTACTTGTCTAATATTACCATCGTTATCTATAATAACAATTATTTTCTTGCCTTGATAATATTCTAAATCTGTTGTAAATGTTTTAATAGGTACAGGATTTTGTAAACCTGTTCCGGGTCTATTAATTACTTCTGTTATATCTGGATTAACAGTAGCTCCTACTAACGTTGTAGAGTTAGCTGCTGTGTTTGTCATTGCAGGTCTAAAGTCTATTGTATCTCTTAGATCAAAGTCTCCATGTTTGCTAGACCTGTAAATTGGAATATTTTCTGTTCTTATTGTATTGGCTGCTGGACTAGATGTATCATCTACAGGATAACTATCTACACAGAAAAATCCTGCTGCTGTAAAGTTATGCGAGAAGTATTTTAATTTAACTACTAAATATCTATTTGTTGATAAATCTACTGTTGCTGTAGAAAGTTTTTGTATTTTAGAATGTCCGTAATAATTATCTGTTTGTCCATTTCTAAATCTAAATTGTGAAGTTACATCTGTTTGTCCTGTAGAATAATCTGAATTACTTCCTGCTGTAACACTTTCTAATTGGTAACCATCACTTAATCCTAATGAATACTCTCCGCCAGTTCCGCCTGGATTAGATGCTGTATCTATTTTTACATAAATGCCTGAGTTTAAGGCCTTTGTAATTGCTGCACCATCTGCTTTTTGTACGTTTACATATACCTTAAGCTCTCTACTTTGAGAACCTGTTGTAGTAATAGCACCACCAGTATCAATTTTCATTGCTTGAGTACCAGTAAGTTCTACACTAGATGTACCTGCTGTTAAATCTATAATTTGTCCAGGTTGTATTGTAGCACTATTTTGTGCAAATCCCATTTTAGCTACTGCTATAATATTTGCATTTTTAATTGTATCTGTTAAATCACCGCCTACGGTGTATGGGAATGTTTCGTCACCTGTTAAGGTAAGTGTTCCATCACCATTAGTAGCATCTAGTGTTAAGTCAAATTCTTTTGTAAATTGATAAGTATAATCATTGCTAGAACTATCTGCTGCTATTGTTTTAACATTTTTGTAAGGCATAGCAAATAAAGATTTGTTTCTTTCTGCTTCTTTAATTTCTGCTACACCGCCAGTTAATACAACATTTGCTATACCATTGGTTGTAACTCCTGATTCAACATATCTTACACCTTTAACTGCTGAGAAGTTACCTGATAACATTTTAACATCGTAAACATATAACCTATAAACCGAGGAGGTTGAGCCTACTGTACCACTGGAATAAACAAAATGTCTTACTCTTGCTGTACCTACTTTTGTTCCTGCTGCTGATGAAGCACCATCTTGTACTGCGTTATATAAGTCTATAACTCCGCCACCATCTACATCAAACATACCTGATATATAATTAACGTCTAGGTAATTACCTATAGAAGTAGAAAGCGGACTAGACTCTTTTGTTACTACATTAGAAGTTTTTCTAATAACTAGTCTTTTTGTTTCTCTTAAATCTCTTTTATGACCACCAACATAACATCTACCTGGTTGTATTCCTATAACAAGTCCGTCTGCGTTACCGCCGAGAGAGGATGTGAATACACCGTTGTTTGCTGTTGTTTTTAAATGTTCCCTTACATTCGTTGTCATACCTCTGACAACATAACTTCCTGATTCGTCGAATGTTCTTTCTGCTAGGATTTTTCCTAATCCTGATAAAGGATTATCTACAGTTCTTGTATAAAGTGCTGTACCATCTTGTACTTCAAAATATACAACGAAGTTTTCTGGTAGTGTTTCATCCTTCTGATAAGATTTTAATTCTACTGTATATTTTAATCTATCTGCTCCTGGTGCATTATAATTAAATGAACCTTGAGCTGGGTCTAATAAAGTTGTGTCTGTTGCTGAATTAATTGTAGCTTCTGTAATTAAGAATCCTACATAAGAACCTACAGCACGGCCATATCTATTTTGTAATGACGTTATTTTATCTGTTTTTATAAATGCGCCTTTAGCAAATATTACGCCTGGTTCTAATGTTACTCTAAACGTAGAGCCATAGTAATTAGCTCTTAAATCTGTTGAAGAAGTACCTGTGCCTGTAACAAAGGTTTTACCATTTCTTCCTGCATCTGTAGATGTAACTGTTAATGTTTCTGATGATGTGAAATGAGAGTAAGTTGTTTGTCCTCCCATGTCTGTATATTTTAAATATAATTTCTTAGTTGCTGGTTCAGCTGCTTGTGTTCCTGTAATTGTTTCTATAATTACTGCTTTAATTCCAGATGTAGCACCTGTTACTGTATCACCTACATAATTTAATAGCGTTGAATTATCTACTGCTGCTGATGCTGAGTCTGTGTCTAATATTTTAATCCACTCTACTTCTACTTTGGACTCTGCACAACCAGTTACAACAGCTCCTTCCTGCAGTACAAAACCAAATCCTTTGTCAATCTGATTTTGAAGGAGCGTTTGTACCTGGGTTAATTCCCTAGCCTGTACAGCTACTCCTGGTTTGAATAAAATACGATGGAAGCTTTTACTATCGCTATAGTCGTCGTAGTATGGTGATGCGTTTAAATCTAATGCCATATTTAAAACCTAATTAATGCCTTTACTTGTTCCACTTGGTCTGCACTCCTTATAATTGGTGCTCTATTGTCTAAATAAACAATTTCCCCTGTAGAGTTATCTATTTCTGGGTTTGTTACACTATTTATACTCAAACTTGCTATACTTTGAGTGGTATTTTCTAAAGTTGATGAATTAGATAATAAAGGAATTTCTGCTGTTAAATAGATATTGTTGTTGCCTGTATCTATTTGTATAACTTGGAATTTACCTCCATCATTACTTAATATTATATCATCAACTGCGTAATTACTTGTTTGTCCTGATGCCACATTAATTATATGACATCCAGTTCCCGTGTTTGCTGTATAAGTAACGCCTGAATTATTTTTTATATTCTTAATTAAAGCTATTTGCCTAAAGTCGTTACCTGTTATTAAATCTTTATTGTCGTTATCTGAGAAATTTACTGTAACCCCTAGGTTATGTGCAAATAATTCTCTAGTAGCATTTGAGCCATGGCCTCCTTGAGGACTTATAATTGCTCTTGCTGCTGCGTTTGTTCCAGGTGCGCTTGTATTTGTAATTGATATATTAGCGTATGAATAACCTGAGCCTGGATTTGTTACTCTAATACTTGTAATGGCTCCTGTAGCACTATTAACGTAAGCACTTGCTTCTGCTCCTGCTCCGTCTCCTGTAACTGTAACCACAACGTCTCCTTGTGCGTAATCTTGTCCTGCGTTTGTAACAACGACTCTGTCTAATGTTCCTGTTATAGCAGCACCTTCTACAGCACTTTGTCCTGCTGGTAAACTGTCTGCATCTCCTAAGTTTACAGTACCTGTAGCATTAGCGCCACCTCCGCCTATAAAACTTACAAATGCAAATGAATACCCAGAACCTGATGTGTTAATTGTAACACTTGTAACCGCGCCACTACCAATAGATGCTGTCGCCGAAGCTCCTGTTCCATCTCCTGCTATAACTACGGTTGGTGCAGAAGTATATCCACTACCTCCTGCGGTAATAGATATACTGTCTACTTCTCCTGTGACATCATGTGTTGGATTGCCTGTTAGTTTCCTAACAGGAATAAAATCGGCATCCAAAAATTTGTTTTGGTCGGATGCCGATATAGTAAACATATACTTCCAGTTGTAACCATCGGATAATTCAAAGATTGAAGTCCCTGTACTCGAAGGTTCAACTGTGCTTTGTGCATTATTATTATTAGAAATACATTTATACACTTTAAAGTCTGATGTCATTACAAAAAATTTAGCTTCTGCTAAACTTAATGCTCCCGAATATGAGCTTGTCCCATTACCATACGCATCATCGTATTCGTCGTAAACTGTATTGGAAGTCCAATTTTCTCTTTTTGCCAACATGCAAACATCTGCCGAGTCTATTCTTTGTGAGAACATTACTGTTCTTCTAAACTCAGCAACATAAGCATCGGAGTCAATAGGAGTTGGTGGAGCAGTTTCATCGCTCCACGGTGTTGTTCTACCTACGATAAAATGGAAGTAGTCGTTGTTATTACGAATGTCACGTAAGTAACTACGAGCTAATTCCACTCTACCTAATCTACGAAGTATAAGGGCCATACTTTATATCCGTTATGAAATTGTTATTGTCCAGGTGATTGTCATTGAATCTGAGGCACCTTTGTTTATAACGGAAAAGACTGTTCTACATAGTAGAGAACCGCCCGAAGAGTTATTTAAAATACCTGCTTCTGTGATTGCTCCTGTACCAGTACCAGCTGCAAAACTTGCAACATAAGCTACTGCGTTAGCTGTAACCGTTGTTGAAGTTAATGCTACTCTAGCTGCTTCTGTACCTAGAGTTGTATCACTGGCAGCTGCTGCTGAACTGCCTGTACCTATAGCCATATGAGACATAACTGATGCCGAAGCATCCTTCATTCTTGATGCGATGAATTCTAATCCATCATCAACAACCAAGTTAGTTAAGTCTATTTGGTCTTTTAGGTTTCCGTTTTTGTCCTTGATTTCAATGGTAAGCTTACCTGTAGCTTTCATTTTATCTTCTTGTAACATTTTAGTCTCCTAATTTACTAAATTATGTAAAGTTCCAACCTGTGCCTACATAAGCTTCTGCGAAGTATGTTGGGTCACAATAATCATGCATTTGTCCCTGACCAGTATCTGTTGCACTTGCTGAATTTGTTGTTCCTTTGCTAAGTGCGTTTGCTACTGCTTGGGTAACTGAGCCTGAATCAGTTATTCCTTTACTTGTATTTATACTGTTTATGGCCTCGGACGCATTTTTTGTGTCCGAAACCGATTTACCTGTTTGTATTGCTTCTGAGTCTGTATTGGACGTGCTATGTCCTAATGTTTTACCTGCTATTATTGCATGACTTTCAGAAGCTGTTCCTGTATTACTGAGGCCCTGTCCTATCGAGAACGTTGGATTACTGTCTGATGCAGTTCCTGTATTAGAAAATGCTCTAACAATAGTCCAGGCCTTTGTTAAGTTCTCAGTAACAGAACTTGTGCTAGTTGCTAACGTTTTTCCTGTCGCTTTGGCAGGAGAATCTAACACAGAATTTGTGCTAGTTGTTAATGCTTTATTAAAAGCCTTAGCGGCTAAGTCTGTATGACTTGTGCTGTCACTGAATGCCTTCGTCCATTCTAACAATATTCCATTATCTACTACGTTTGTAGAGTTATTAAATGCCCTACTTATATTCCACACACTAGATAAACTTTCAGCTACCGATGCCGTTGAAGTTGCTAGAATTTTTCCTATGTTGATTTCTACTGCTGGGTTTCCTTTACAATAGTTATCGGTATCGTTTCCATCGGTTGAATCGTTCCAATAACCATCAACAACATAAGGATCAGATGTTCTATCTTGTCCCTGTACTGCTTCTGCTTGATTACCCCTAACAATTATTTTACCAACTGCTTCCGTTACAGATCCTGTATCTGTTTTTGCCATACTTATATCTTTAACTATTACAGTATCGTTGGTTGTAACCTCTGTCGTTGTAATAACTTTAAAGAATAAGTATCCTGTTGAAGATACACTAAATGCAACGTTATACGAAATATCA
>Ga0315330_10001208_pt1 | contig 17205 bp, 15 predicted proteins | sample M140m34915metaG_FD_203453 | JGI IMG/M metagenome (GOLD analysis project Ga0315330, IMG submission 203453) | Ammonia-oxidizing marine archaeal communities from Monterey Bay, California, United States - M1 40m 34915 | ecosystem: Environmental > Aquatic > Marine > Intertidal zone | place: USA...
AATTATAATAAGTACAATGTTTTTAATTGGTACATAAACTATTTCAATCAAGATAACTCAATTAAAGAAATAAGACATTCTTTAAAAAATGTAAACTTTGAATACAATGGCTTTAGATGTCGATATGTTGATCCAATTCCACCTATTCAGTCTTTCTATAAAATTATAAGTTTTATATTTTATTTTTCATATGCATTAGTATTGTCACTGATTTTAGCATTTTTTTTAAATCCTTATTATGTTATTTTTTTGAAAGAATTTTTGAAAGAAAAACATCTAAAGCTCACTCCAAAAAAAAATCTTCCAAAGGAATTTTTGTTCAACAATGAAAATATGATTTATAGACCCTTTTGGACATATTATTGTGAAAAAAAAGGGATAAAAATTTATTTATATAATTGGTCATGTGGTTTTCCCGATTTAAAAACTAAAGATGGTTATTCCTGTAATGAAGTTGGTGATGAAATTCAGTCTTGGCAATATATATTACAATGGAGTAACTTATACATAGACTATCTTAGGGGAATAATCAATTCAAAAAAAGTAATTTTTAAATTATGTAAACCAGTTTTTTATATAGACTCTAATCATGAATTTAAAGTGCCAAAAAAGAAATTTATAGTTTTATTCGATGTTATTCCACTAAGGAAATGTTTTCATGATTTACTTCCGATTGCACTTGAATATAGAACTTTTTCTGTTGGCAAAAAATTCTTAGATGATGTATATGAATTATCTTTAAAATATAACTTTATAATTATTTGGAAAACAAAAAGAAAGTATGCATACAGTCATTCTCAATCTTACATTAGATTCACAGAAAGATTTTCTAAGCTACCTAATGTAATTAAAGTTGATCCTGAAACATCTGCCTTTAAAATCACAAAAAATGCTAGTGGTTCAATTTCAATGCCATTTACATCTACAGGCCAAGTTGCGCAGATCAACAAAATTAATTCAATATATTACGACCCTACAAGAATCCTTTTTAAGGATGATAGAGGTAGGCAGAATTGCGAATTAATTTCTGGTAAAAATGAATTAGATTTATGGTTTAAAACCTTATAACAAAAAATGAAAAAATACAAATATCTTTCATATTTCCTAGATGAAAAAACTCCTTTATATGGGGGGAAAACAGGAATAGATATAAAAAAACTAGATGATATTTCATCAGGAGATTCTGCTAATACAAAAACAATTAGTATGCATAATCATTCAGGCACTCATATTGATTTTCCTAATCATTTTTTTAATAAAGGAAAACTATCAAGTGATTATGATGCTAATTTTTGGGTTTTTGAAAAACCCTTTATGTTAGAAATAATAGTTAAAGAAAGCCAAATTATTTTATTAGATGAACCTATTATAAATAATATCCCAGTTGAAACTGATTTTTTAATTTTAAATACTGGCTTTTATAAATTTCGAGGCCAAAAGAAATTTTGGAATAATAATCCTGGAATTCACCCAGATTTAGCAGCTGTCTTAAGAAAAAGATGTCCTAATTTAAAAATATTAGGAATGGATTTTATCTCTTTGACATCTTATCAACACAGAGCATTGGGTAAAGTAGCACATCGAGAATTTTTAGGACATAATGATATTTTATTAGTAGAGGATATGAAATTAGATGAACTAAAGAAAAGTCCATCCAGGTTAATTTGTCTTCCAATTTTGATAAAAGGCATTGATGGTTGTCCAGTAACTATTTTAGCTCAGGATTGAAAACTTTAGACTTAAGATTTGGAGGAGAAATTAATACAGAATTTTCTGAATTATTAAATCAGATTTCTGAAAAAAATATTAATTCGTTTAATCATATAATTTCTGAAATCTCTAAAGAAAATATAGATAATTTTAATTGGTGGGTAAAAAGTCCTGCTAGTAGAAATACTTATTCAAGTCCACTTTTTTTTAGACTTACATGTTTAAAATTGATAGATGAACTAATCAGTAATAACAAATTTATTTATTCAAAAATTTTTGTTGATTCTTTTGAATTTAAAAGTCTGATTCAAAACCTATTGAAAAAAAAAAATTGTCCAAAAATAAAAGTTTATAATACTCAGGATTTCTCATTAATCACAAAAAATATTAAAAATAATTTTCATAAGATTAAGACTTCTATCTTTTTTGTATTAAAATATTTTATTATTAAAATTCTTGCAAAAAAAGAAAATATTTTATCTAATATAAAAGTTGTAGATACTTTTTTTATGCCAAAATTTGTTGAAAAAGACAGATGGTATACAAGTTTTTTTAGTCAATTAAGTGATAAACAAAAAAATAACTTATACTTTATTCCAACAATTGTTAACTCAAGTCTAATAGATCTCTATAAAATTATTATTAGATCAAAAAAAATTAAGCGAAAAATAATATTTAAAGAAAGTTATTTAAGTTTTGTTGATGTTGTTTGTATAATTTTAAACTTATTTAATAATAAGTTTAAAATTAAAAGCGTCAAATACCTAGATTTAGAAATGAATCCTATTATAATTGAGGAGTTTAAATTTATAAAAGATCAACTTACAATTATAGAATCATATACTTTATATAAATTATTTAAAAATTTTAATGCAAATAATATTAAAATTGAGAAGGCTATTGATTGGTTTGAAGGTCAGTCAATTGATAAGGCTTGGAGTTTTAGTCTAAAAAAGTTTTTTCCTAATTGTGAGACATTTGCATATAGAGCTGGAGGGGATTTTTCCTTGCACTTATGTAATTATCCAATCGATATAGAAAAAAAAGCAAATGTGATTCCTAATACTTTCCTTGTTAATGGAATTGGATATAAAAAATTAGTTTCCAAATACTCAAAAAATATTAAATCTGTAGTAGTGCCCTCTTTCAGATCTCTTCATGTTTGGGATTATAAAAAAATGAATTCAAAAATTAATTTTAAAATACTAGTTTCATTACCAATTAGCTTAAAGGTTTCTAAAACTATTCTAAAGTTATTAATTGATTTTCAGAATAAATTTGAAAATTCTAAAAACAGACAGGCTTTCTGTATTAAAACTCATCCTGCTTTTAGACCTGATAAAGATTTTGATAAATTATCAGGGCAATTCTCAGAAAATTTTATTTTTAAGAATGATGAAGAGTTTAAAATTTTATTAAATAAATCTGATTTATTAATAAGTGAAGCATCTGGGACTTGTTTAGAATCTATTGCTTCTAGTGTTCCAGTTTTAGTTGTAAAAAGTACAGATGGGTTATTTTATAATCCAATCCCCTCAGATGTTCCAAGTTTAATGTATAAAATCATTTTAAATGTTAATGACCTTCATAAGTATATAGAATTTTACCAAAATAATAATCTAACTTTTCAAAATGAACTCAGTAACTTTTCTAAAGAAGTAAGAATGAAATACTTTGAACCCTTCAATAATAAAATTATTAAAAAATTAATTTAATTATGAATAAAATTTTTAGAATTTTAATGAGAGAAGGATTTTTGGAATTGACAAAAAAATTATTCGATTTTTTTAAATACAATTTAATTGACAAGTACAAATTCATATATTTAGGTATAAATATTTTAGATTTTTCATTTAGGTTTTCAGAAACCACATCCACATTTAACATAAGGATTGCTACAAAAGGTGATATTATTAAAATTGAAAAAGATATTTATCCTTTTACTGGTAAAAGAGAAGAGTATGATAAAAGGTTTATTTCAAAAATTGGAGAAGAAAATATTATAGTCGTTTTAATGGAGAAGAACAATAAAATTATTCATTATTCTTTGGTTTTTAAAAATGCAATTGATTCACCTTTAATTAAAACTCCTTTAAAAAAACATCATTTTAATAAAGAAAGTGCATATTTAGGAAGTGTATTTACAGTTCCAAATCAAAGAGGAGCTTTTATTTTACCATCAGTATTAGGATTTATTATAAAGTATTTAACCGAGAATTCTAAAATAAATAGATTAATTCTATTAGTACATCCAAAAACAACTGGAGCAAGTAAATTTTACCAGGCATTAGGATTTAAAAAAATTAATAACTAATAGATTTTAAAATCTTTTAAATTTGATATCTTTGCACATTATTAAAATCAATAAAAATCTATTTTTACATTTGAAATTATTGTCAGAAATTTTAAAAATTAAAAGTATAGATTTATCTTCTTTTAGAAATGTTGATGTTGCGTTATTATGTGATCAATCATCTCAATTTTTAAATAAAGCGACACAAGGGTTTGGAATTGACTATTTATCAAATATTAATGTTTGGGAAGCTCCAATTAAGAAATCTAAATATGTTGATAAGTGATAGAATAATTTCTGGTATTAAAAATAGTTTTTAGAAAAATTTAAATAAAATAAATAATAATATGAAAAAAATATATATGTCTGGAGTGGGTGGAATGTTAGGCTTGGCTTTCTACAAAGAGTTTAGTAAAAAATATAATTTAAAATGTACTGATATTGATGTAAATGAAGAGTGGCTTTCTTATTTAGATTTTAGAGATTATGATGCTTACAGAAACGATGTCACCGAATTTAATCCAGATTTTCTTTTTCATATAGGAGCTTATACTGGTCTTGAATATTGTGAATTAAATATTGATTCTACTTACGACACTAATACAAAATCAGTTGAACATGCTGTAAAGATTTCGAATGAACTAAATATTCCACTTTTATATATAAGTACTGCAGGAATTTTTGGTGGTGAAAAAGACGTTTACACTGAACTTGATAAACCAGAACCTTTAGGTCATTATGGACGTTCTAAATATTTAGGTGAAGTATTTGTTCAAAATAATGCGAAAGACTACATTATATGTAGAGCTGGTTGGATGATGGGAGGTGGAGAGTCAAAAGACAAAAAATTTATTCAAAAAATATTTAAGCAAATTAAAGATGGTTCCAAAACACTAAACATAGTAAATGATAAATTAGGAACTCCAACATACACACACGATTTTGCAAAGAATTGCATGGCTCTAATTGAAAGTAAACATAGAGGTTTGTTTAATATGGTTTGTGGAGGACTAACTGGAAGATTTGAAGTTGCAAAAGAATTAGTATCGCTTTTAGGATTAAATAATGATATTCAAATTAATGAGGTTTCCTCTGATTATTTTAGCAAAGAATATTTTGCAGAAAGACCAGCATGTGAAAGATTAATTAATAAAAGATTAGATGAAATTGGCATGAACATGATGAGAGATTGGAAAATTGCCTTAAGAGATTGCTTATCTGAATATTATCCTAATCAAAAAATTTATTTATAAATCCGATAATAATTAAATATAAATTTTAAAAAATTTGAGTAAATATAAGATTACCGTACTTATGTTGGTCTATAATGGTCTTCCGCATTTGAAAGATGCCATTGAAGGTATATTAAATCAATCTTTCAAAAATTTTGAGTTTTTAATAATTGATGATGCTAGTCCCGACAAGAATGTTGTAAAACTTATAAAATCATATGATGACCCTAGAATTAATTTTGTACAAAACAAAAAAAATTTAGGAGTATCACTAACATTCAATAAAGCTTTATCTTTAATTAGTACTCCTTATGTTCTTAGATCAGATCAGGATGACATCTCTCTTCCCAAAAGAGTTGAGGAACAATTAGGTTTTTTAGAAAAAAACCCTAAAACATCTATTGTATGTTCATTCGAACACATAATTGATGAAAAAGGAATAAGGTTATACAATGCTACTTCTTCTATTAAAAATTATGGAGAATTTTTAGGCCCAATTTTATTAGGAATCTGTCCTATTTGGCATCCCTCTATAGCTTTTAAAACTAAAGATATGATTAGTGCAGGTGGCTTTAAAATAGAATACACCAGGGCTGAGGATTTTGAAGTAACAGCTAGGTTAGCCCTAAAAAGGTGTGATGCTAGAATTGTAGAAAAATTTCATCTTTTACAGCGTCAACACCAAGCAAGTCAATCTAAAGAATTTTCTCAAGAAATGGCAGATATGTCTAACAGAATACAAGAGGAAAGTATTGCACATTTTTTAGGAAAGGAAGATGGAAAAAAAATTGCTCCATTTTTAAGATTAAAAATTAATAAAAACGAAAAAAGATTTAAAAGTTATATTTTAGAAATGGATGTGTTGTTAAATAAACTTTTCGATAATATAAATTATAAACAAAAAATGAATAAAGAAGAAAAGTATTCTTTGAAAAAAATAATTTTTAAAAGAATTGGATTTGGTATAAAATTTCTTCCATTTTACAGCTTTTTACCCTCTTTTTTATTCACAATAATTTTTTACACTTTATCACCACTTTATTTAACAAAAATTTATACTGTAATTTCAAAAACTTACAGTAATATTAAAAGATTGTAATTGTTTTTGATCAAATAATTAATTTTTTAAGCTATATAAATTATTTTATGAAAAAAAATATCAAAAAACCAATAATTTTAGGAGGGGGGTTAGCTGGCTTAAGTGCTAGGTATCATTCAAACGGGATAATTTATGAAAAGAATTCTTTTCATGGAGGACATGCACGTTCTCATAATGATAATGGTTTTGTTTTCGATGAAGGGATACATGTTTTGCATACAAAGAATAAATATATTTTAGAATTACTTGAAAAAATTGGAGCTAATTTACAATTTAGAGAAAGAGACGCTTGGATCGTTTCTCATGGGGCTATGACTAGATATCCTTTTCAAGCTAACACATATGGGTTACCAATTGACATTGTTAAAGATTGTTTGATAGGTTTTATTGAGAATGATTTTACACAAACAGATAAAATTAAAAATTATGAAGATTGGACATATTATATGTTTGGAAAAGGGATAGCTGAACATTTTATGATTCCATACAGTAAAAAGTTTTGGGGAGTTGACCCTAAATTATTGACTACTGAATGGGTTAATGTAAGACACCCAAGGCCAACTTTAGACGAGGTAATTACAGGTGCAATTCAAGATCAATCAAAACGTTTTGGAATAAATGGAAATTATAGATACCCTGAAACTTTTGGGTTTGGTAATATTGCAGATTCTCTTAATAAAGCATCAAATGGAGAAATACATTATAACATGGAAGTAACTAGCATTAATGTAGAAAAAAAATATATTGAATTTAATCACACTAATAAAGTAGAATACAACGAAATTCTTAGTTCACTTCCTCTTCCACATTTAATTAGTTTAATTCCTGATGCTCCTAAAGATGTTATTACTGCCTCAAAAAAATTAAGAACGAATTCAATTTTTGTTGTCAATCTTGCAGTTAATCGAGCTAACATAACTAAAAAAAATTGGATTTATTTTTTAGAAAAAGAATATTCCTTTATTAGAGTTAGTTTTCCTTTCAATCAGTCAGATAATATGACACCAAAGGGAACAAGTACAATATCTGCAGAAATAGCCTATGGAAATGATAATCCATTAGAAAAAAATAAAAAAAAGTTAATAAAAAAGGTAATTGATGATTTAATAAAGACAAAAATAATTAATAAAAGTGATGAAATAATCTATACCAAAACAATTGATGTTAAATTAGGATATGTAATTTTTGATAAAGAAAGAAAAGAATCAATTAATATAATTCATGATTATTTAAAATCTAAAAGAATTTTACCATTTGGAAGATATGGTTTATGGGCTTACTTATGGAGTGACGAAGCTATTTTGAGCGGTAAAAAAGTAGTCGATCAATATAATAAAATGATCAATAATGACTAATAGTCCTCTGCTTAATATTACTGATATAATTAAACTTTTATTATTTAAAAAAGTAAATAAATCTAAAATTTTAGACATTTGGTGTAAAAAAGAAGAAAGCGCTATTTTTTTGTCAAAATCTTCGTGGAGTTTGGCTTTAATTTCTCTATTAAAAAAAAAAGAAAAACAAAATTCTGAAATTTCAATTTGGATTCCTTCATTTTTTTGCAATGAATCATTGTCTATTTTAAGATCGACAAACGCAAAAATAGTTTTCTACCCAATTAGTGAAAATTTAGAACCTAATTATGATTCTTTTAAAGAACTTAAGGATAAAAATGGAAAGCCTGATATTTTTTTATTGGCTCATTTTTTTGGAAAGCCAGTAGAAACAGTAAGAACTCTAGAGTTTTGTCGATCAAATAACACTTGGCTAATCGAGGATGCTGTCCATTGTTTATCTCCTTCAAAGCAGATAGGCAATAGTGGGGATTTTATTTTGTATAGTCCACATAAATTATTACCCATTCCAAATGGGTCTGTGTTAGTAGCTAGATCAAAAGGACCCTCAAAAATTTCTAAAGAAATAATTGACAAGGTTTTTAATAAATTAGAATGGAAAACATTAATAGATTATAATCTTTTTGAAAGAAATAATTTTGTTAAGAGAAACAGTCTTCTTTGGCTTTTCAAACAAATTCTAATGATTTTTGGATTAAGAAGGTATGTTAAGCATCCTTTTAATCCTGAGGAAAATATTACTTACGATTTGATTAAACCAGAAATTAGTAATATTTCCTTGATATTATTAAATATTCTATATAAAAAATTTTATTCTATTGTTTTAAGACGAAAATATAATTACCTGCTATGGGAAGATCATTTCATTAAATTAGGAATTAAATCTTCGTTTAATAAAATTGAATCTTTAGGATTTGAAAATTTTAATTGGACTCCTTATTTATATACGATTGAAAATAAAAAAGATTTAATTCTTTCTACCTATAACAATTTAAATTCTAAGAACTACTTACCTTCAACATGGCCAGATCTTCCACCCGAAGTTTTAATTCAAAAAGATTTTTATAATATTGCTATTAAGAAAAGGAATACAATGTTACATATTCCTACCCATCATTCAATAAAAACTTCTTTTTTTAGAAAATTTAAAAATTTTGAAGAAAATTCGATTTATATTAAATCAGAATGGAATAAAATTACAAAAGATAAATGGAATGAGTTAATTCATAAATCAAAAAAATCAAATCTCCTTCAATTGTGGTCTTATGGTGAAGCTAAGTTTAATTCCGAAAATTGGATTGTTAATAGAGTTGTATATTCATTAAATGGAAAAGTCATTGCTTATTCACAAATTTTAGAAAAAAATTTTTTTAAAATTTTAAAAATTTATAGAATAAATAGAGGTCCGATTTTTTTAACTGATGATAAAAAAATTAAATATAGTGTCATAAAGAAAATTACATCCCTTTCAAGTATTTTAAAAAGAGTTTTTGTTTCTGCTTCATTTGAACTAAAAATAACCCCAAATAATCTATCTTTTATAAATAGTTTAAGTCCCAAATTAATTGGATTAAAAGGATATACATCTATATGGGTAAACTTAAATGATTCGATTGAAGAAATAAGATCAAAATTAGATTCAAAATGGAGAAATATGTTGGTTAAGTCTGAAAAACAAGACATTCAAATTGAATCTTCTTCCTCAAAGGATTTCGTTTATTGGCTTTCTGAAATTCATGAAAAAAATATGTTAAAAAACAAATTCAATGGAATTAGTAAAAAAATGTTACAATCAATTTCTAATGAAAATGATTTAGACAATCCCATAGTTGTTTACAAAGCTTGTAAAAAAAATAATGTTATTGGCTCAATTTGTATAATTAATCATGGTCAATATGCAACTTATTTAATAGGTTGGACAAATAATGAGGGAAGAAAGTTAAATGCTAATTATTTATTGTTATGGGAAGCTATCAAAGATTTAAAATATGATGGTAAACTAGGTTTTGATTTAGGTGGGATAGATAAAGAATTAACACCAAATATTACATCATTTAAATCAAAAATTAATGGCAAAAATTATAATTTAATCCCTTCACTCTGGAAATAATAATTTTATTTATTTGAAATGCTTTACAATTTAAAAGTAAATAATTATCAATTAAGATTAGTTCAAAAACTATATATATGGTCATTAATTTTTGAACCATTACTATTTTTTATTAATGCTTCTGGAGGTCAAACCACTGGTATACCCATTTCAGTTTCAAGAATTCTACAAATTTGTGTAATTTTTTATTTTTTATTTGTTCAAGAGGATTTAAATAATCATTTAAAATCAAAAAAAAATCTACCTTTTTATCTTCCAAAATATTTTCTGTATTATTTAATAACCGCTATTTGTTCAACACTAATAGGTTTTATTATTTTTGATTCATATCAATTTGATAATTCCAGTTACAATAAAATAGTACCGTTTTTCAAAAAACCTATTACCAGAGTTATTCTTGATTTATTTTTATTACTTTATTATTATTTTTATTTTATTGTTTTATCCAGAATAGTTTTTAATTCACAAAATGTCTTTAATTATTTTTTAAATTACTTTTTTAAAGTATTGTATTTTGTAATTGTAATTGGATGTGTGGATTATTTTCTTGCTTTTTTTCAAATAGATTTAATTTCTAGGCATATTGGAGAAATCACAGATGTTGGTACAAGATGGCATAGTATTTTAGGAGAGCCTAGAGACGCATTTGTATTTCTGATTTATGCAATATTTATGTGTTTAATTAATGGATATTTAAATAATAAGAGCAATACTAAAATAATTTATTTATTAATATTTTGTATTATTTTAACTCAGTCATTTTCTGGAATTCTTGGAGTTTTAATTGGTTTAGGTTTAACACTTTTATTTTATTTATTTAAAAAAAAGAAAAGCGCTCTTATAATTTTTTTTATTTCTTTAATCATGGTGATTTTAATTATTAAATTAGTACCATATTCTGAAAGAATTATGTTATATGTATCCGCATTTTCATCACTGATAGACATTTTAGAAAGTGGGGTTGATTTACCATATATTTTAGCAGTCCAAGCTTCCAATTTTTATCCCTTCTGGGGAATGTATGTTGATTTTATTAATTTTAATTTTTATCCTTTTTTATTTGGATCCGGTATTTCATCATCTTCATTTTACAATTTTAATATGGTAGGTGAATTTATAAATCCTAATTCACAAATTACCAGAGTTATTTTTGAAACAGGTTTAGTTGGTTTTTTATTTTACATACTTTTTTTTATCTCACCAGCTCTTAGATTAATAAATTATTTTTCAATTTCAAAAAAGAATAAGCTCTTTATCTCTCTTTTTTTAATTATAGGTTGTTCATTATCACACAGAACCTTAATACCTTTTATTTTATATGGTATATTATTAGCATTTTTAAGATTTAAAGATGAGTATAAATTTTCTTAACTATTAATGATGAAAATTAGGTTACATATCCGAAACCTCATATTGAATTTTATTTCAATAAATTCAAAAGCATCTAATAATGTACATATTTTAAATGGACATTTTATTCAAGCGGTACTGAATAATAATTCCAATATTTTTTTTGAAAATTTCATCAAAGAACTAACAAATATATTTGAAGTAATAGATTTGAAATCAGCAGTTAAATTAATTAATAATAAACATGAATGTGAAAAACCAAAAGTTTCAATCACTTTCGATGATGGATTTGAGGAATGTTATACCATAATGTTACCCATACTCGAAAAGTATAACATAAAAGCCACTTTTTTTATAAATCCAATGAGTGTTGAAAATCAAAATTCATTCTTCACCAAATCATTTATCTCAAATAATTTACAAGTTGATTTACAGAAACGTATTATGAATTGGGACATGTTAAAAGAAATAAAAGATTTAGGTCATATTGTAGGAAGTCACACCTATAGTCATGCTAATTTAAAATATTTAACACAATCAAAATTACAATATGAGATAGTAGATTCAAAAGTCGTAATAGAGTCTAAGTTAAATACAGATTGTGATTTTTTTGCGTTTCCTTTTGGAAACGATAATTACTTTGATGAAAAAGCAATAAGTTTAGTTACTAAAAATTATAAATTTGGATTTACTAGTGGACTTTATGGCAAATATTATTATAAAAACAATAAGAAGTTACTTTCTAGAAGACATTTTGAATGTGATATTCCACTAAAGCATTTATTGTACTTTACTTCAAAAAAAAGAAAATACTAAATATTTCTAAAATGAAAATCAATAGTTTGATACTAAAATTGTTAAAAAATCAAAACATTACATATGTTGATGTTGGAGCAGCAAACAATCTCGATTCTAGATGGGCAAGATTTTCAAAGTTTTTAAATTATATTGGGTTTGAACCCGATAAAAGATCTGAGATCAATGAACCGAATAAAAAATATGCCAACAAAAAAATTATAAGAAGCGCAGTCTGGGATTCAACGAAAAAAATTAATTTAAATCTCGCTAGAAAGCCAGAGCTTTCATCATTTTATAAACCAAATACTAATTTAGTAAATCTTTTTTCAGATTCTCAAAGGTTTGATATTGTGGATAATATCAAATTAGATTCAGTTAAGATTGACGATATTGAAATAGTCAATTGTGATTTTATTAAATTAGATATACAAGGTGGAGAGTTAAAAGTTCTGGAAGGTTCAGTAAATAAACTAAAAAATTGTTTTGGTTTACAGGTAGAGGTTGAATTTGTTTCTGTTTATTTAAACCAGCCTTTATTTTCTGATGTTTCCGATTTTTTAAAAAAGCATGATTTTGTTTTTATGGATTTCATTAATATTACCAGATGGGAAAGAGATAATAGTTATTCAGGTTTAGGTCAATGTACTTTTGGAGATGCTTTATTTCTTAAAACTCCTGAGAGTATTCTTAATTCAAACCATTTTAATTCAAAAATTTTGTCTAGATATCTATCTGTCTTGTTAATTTATAATAGGTTTGATTTAATTCAAGTTATTTATGAAAAATTAGACAAAAATTTAAAAGATTCTTTTAATAATATTTTTATAAAAATAGAATATTTACGTAAGCAACAAAAAAGATCTATTAAGTTTAATCTGTTTATTAATAGAGTTCTAAAATACTTATTTGGTAAAAACTACAAGTCTCATTTAACTTATTAATTTTTGTAAAAGATGATTTTAATTGATGCAGTTTATATTAATAAAACTGGTGGTAAGATGCTTTTGGACCTTCTAATTGAGGAACTGGAAAAACACAATTTAGAATTATTTTACTTACTTGATTATAGAATAATTAATAATCATCCAAAAATTTCTGAAAGAAATCAAATCAAATATTTAAAGGGCTCATTAATTAACAGATTTGTTTTTTACAATAAAAATCGTTGTAAATTTAAAAAAATCTTATGTTTTGGTAATTTTCCTCCACCAATAAAATTAAAAGGAGATGTATATACCTATTTTCAAAATGTTTTACTTTCTCAAAAAAAATTTGTTTCAATAAATTGGTATCTGAAAAGGCTAATATTTAATATGTATGCAAAAAATTCAGATTTCTGGATTGTTCAAACTAGTTCAGTAAAAAATCTTCTACAAAATTATCTCAATACAGAAAAGTTAATTTTTATTTTTCCTTTTTTTAAAAAATTTAATCCAAAATTATCGAAAAAGAAAAAGAAAATTAATCCTCTAAATGGAATTAATTTCCTATATGTAAGTACAGGAGAATATTATAAAAATCATAAAAACCTTATTAATGCTTTTGTAAAGTATAATAAAATTTATAAGTATAGCTCACTAACTCTAACAGTCTCCGAAAATTATAAAGAATTATATACAATGATTCAAAACTGTATAAATAATGGCATAAATATTTATAATAAAGGATTAATTGATAAAAAACTATTGAGTATAGAATATGAAAAAGCAGATGTTTTTATTTTTCCGAGTAGTTTTGAGAGCTTCGGCTTAGGCTTAGCCGAAGCTGTTGAGTTTGGACTGCCTGTCTTAGCATCTGATCTTCCCTATGTTTTTGATGTTATTTCACCATCAAGTACTTTTAACCCACTCGATAAAAACTCTATTTTTAAAACGATGAAAGATCACGACAAGTATTCAAAAACCCCATCAAAAATTACAATTAATAATAAGTTAAATGAAATGATTAACTCAATATTTATACATTAAAAAATATTATATTTAAAAATTATGTTTAAAAATAAAACTTTACTTATTACCGGAGGAACAGGTTCATTTGGAAATGCTGTTTTAAAAAATTTTATAAATAAAGAATTTAAGGAAATAAGAATTTTTTCACGTGACGAAAAAAAACAGCATGATATTAGAGTCATGTATAATAATCCAAAAGTTAAATTTTATTTAGGAGATGTTAGAAGATCAGAAAGTATTGATTTTGCAATGAAAGGAGTTGATTATGTTTTTCAAGCCGCAGCTTTAAAACAAGTTCCATCTTGTGAATTTTTTCCTATGGAGGCTACTTTAACTAATGTGTTGGGCACCAATAATGTTATAAACAGTGCTATTAAAAATGGTGTTAAAAAAGTCATTTGTTTAAGTACTGATAAAGCCGCCTATCCAATAAATGCTATGGGTATTAGTAAAGCTTTAATGGAAAAAGTAGCTATAGCTTCATCAAGAAATAATTCTTCTACTGAAATATGTGTTACTAGATATGGAAATGTTATGGCCTCAAGAGGTTCAGTTATTCCACATTTTATAGATCAAATTAAATCTGGAAAACCAATTACAATTACCAATCCTGAAATGACAAGATTTTTAATGTCATTAGAAGAAGCAGTTGAATTAGTTTTATATGCTTTTAAAAATGGTCAACAAGGAGATTTATTTGTTCAAAAATCACCAGCTTCAACTATTGAGGACCTTGCAATAGGATTAAAAGAACTTTTTTCGTCTGATAATCCGATTAAAATTATAGGGACTAGACATGGAGAAAAATTGTATGAAACTCTATGTACTAAAGAAGAAATGAGTAAGGCTGATGATTTAGATAGGTTCTACAGAGTTCCAGCAGATAATAGAGATCTCAATTATGGAAAGTTTTTTGAAAAAGGTGATCTTCAATCTGAAATCGAAGATTATAATTCACATAATACGGAAAGATTAAATATTAAAGAAATAAAAGAAAAGTTGCTTTCTATTGATTATGTAAAAAATATGTTAAAAAATAAAAATTAGTTTATGAAAGTAATGACTATTGTAGGTACGCGACCCGAAATAATTAAAATGAGTATGGTAATTTCTGAATTAGAAAAATATGTTGATCATATTTTAGTTCATACTGGGCAAAATTATGATTATGAACTAAATGAAATTTTTTTTGAGAATTTAAATGTAAAAAAACCAAATTATTTTTTGGATGTTGCTGGAAAAAATGTTGCCCATACTATAGGAAATATAATATCAAAGTCAGATGATGTTTTAGAAATTGAAAAACCTGATGCTGTTTTATTATATGGAGATACAAATAGTTGCTTAGCAGTTCTTTCTGCAAAAAGAAGAAAAATTCCAGTCTTTCACTTTGAAGCTGGAAACAGATGTTTTGACCAAAGAGTTCCTGAAGAATTAAATAGAAAGGTTTTAGATCACTTAAGTGATATTAATTTTCCATTAACAGAACATGCAAGAAGATATCTTATCTCAGAGGGTGTTAAACCAGAAACAATTATTAAACCTGGTTCTCCAATGAAAGAAATCCTTGATTTTCATTCAAAATCAATAGATGCTTCTGACATATTAAATGAATTAAAGTTAAATAAAAATGAATTTTTTATTGTTAGTTGTCACCGTGAAGAAAATGTTGATTCACCTGAAAATTTTAATGATTTGCTAAATTCATTAAATTCTATAGCTGAAAAATATAAATATCCTGTCATAGTATCAACCCACCCAAGAACTAAAATAAAGCTTGAAAGCCTTAACAGATCTGATATTAATTCATTAATTCAATTTTTAAAGCCGATGGGATTCTTTGACTACAATAAAATGCAAAAAAATGCTTTTTGTGTTATATCTGATAGTGGAACAATTTCAGAAGAATCATCAATTTTAAATTTTCCAGCGATAACTATACGTCAAGCTCATGAAAGACCTGAAGGCATGGATGAAGGTGTATTAATAATGTCTGGTTTAAAAAGAGAAAGAATTTTACAGTCTATTAATATTGTAGTTTCACAGGCTAAAAAAGCAAGTAATAGGCTAACTAAAATAGTTAAAGATTATGATGTAGATAACTTTTCAATTAAAATAGTAAGATCAATTATTAGTTACACAGATTATATTAATAGAACAGTTTGGAAAAAATGATTATATGAAAAAAGTACTCATCCTGGGATCGTCTGGAATGATTGGGCATATGATTTATCATTTTGTAAAACAAACAAATAAATATGATGTTTTTGATTTAGCTGGTTCTAGAAAGATAGGTGCTAAAACTATAATAATTGATGCTCAAGATTTTGATAAAATAAAAATATATATTGAAAAAATAAAACCAGATTTTATAATTAATTGTATCGGAATTCTAATTAGTGAATCTCAAAGAAATATTAAAAAATCCATTTATCTTAATGCCTTATTTCCTCATTTATTAAATGATCTTTCTTTTAAATTAAATTTTAAATTAATTCATATATCTACCGATTGTGTATTCTCAGGAAAAAAAAATGAATGTTATACTGAGTTTGATGAAAAAGATGGATTAGGGAATTACTCAAGAACAAAAGGTTTGGGTGAAATTATAAATAATAAAAATTTAACATTAAGAACTTCGGTAATTGGCCCTGAATTAAAGTCTCATGGTGAAGAATTATTTAACTGGTTTATGTTACAAGAAAAACCTATTAATGGTTATACAAATGCTTTTTGGTCTGGAATTTCAACTTTGGAATTAGCTAAAGCAGTGTTATGGGCGATCGAAAATAATATAACAGGATTATATAATTTAACTAATGGAAAAAAAATTAGTAAATACGAATTATTGTTAATTATAAACAAATTCTCATCAAAAAAACTCACTATAAATCCATTTGATACATTATTTTCTGACAAGAGTTTTTGTGATACAAGAAAAGAAATAAATTATGAAATACCCTCATATGAAATAATGGTTCAAAAAATAATTAAACATATTATTGACAACAGTATTTTGTATCCACATTATAAAATCAAATGAAAATTTTAATAATAACTCAATATTTTTGGCCAGAAAATTTTAGAATCAATGATTTAGCAAAAGAATTAGTTAATAGAGGATATAAAGTTGATGTTCTAACTGGTCAGCCAAACTATCCAGATGGCAAATTCTACAATGGATATAGTTTTAAATTTTCAAATGAGATTTTTTCAGGTATCAATATCATACGGGTACCAATAATACCCAGAGGAACTAATTATTTTACACTTTCTCTGAACTATTTATCATATGCAGTATTTGCTTCT
>Ga0315330_10001213_pt1 | contig 17183 bp, 12 predicted proteins | sample M140m34915metaG_FD_203453 | JGI IMG/M metagenome (GOLD analysis project Ga0315330, IMG submission 203453) | Ammonia-oxidizing marine archaeal communities from Monterey Bay, California, United States - M1 40m 34915 | ecosystem: Environmental > Aquatic > Marine > Intertidal zone | place: USA...
TTAAAGCTACTCGAGCGAGATTATTTGACGTCTGAACTAAACCGGCTATATCTGGAGACATGCGATAAATCCCATTTGGGCAAGCATAAATTGCACTAATGATTGATTGGGTTGCCTTCATAGAAAGCGCCGCTTCTGGTCGGTCTATGGATTCGCAACTGATCTCAATATCTGAATCTGTGGTGGCGTGTTCATCTATAAATTCTTCTCCAACTCGGGTAATTACCTCTTCGAAAGAATCTTCACTACCGTTCCATAAAACATGAGCAATACTCTCTCTTGGAATAGCATTGCGCAGGCTTCCTCCATCTAAGGCAATCAATTGGGTCCCATCGCCCAAACGATCAAGCAAACGGTTCATTAGTTTATTTGCATTACCCAATCCTTTATGAATGTCCATTCCACTGTGTCCTCCATTCAGCCCCTTGATAGTAATCTCATAAGCAGTCGCATCAGTTTGTATGGGTTCCATGTCAAACGTATGTGTAGCAGTAACATCTATACCACCTGCACAACCAATGGTCAATTCGTCGTCGTCCTCAGTATCGATGTTCAATAGAATCTTGCCGTTTAACATTCCTCCTTTGAGCTCCAATGCTCCAGTCATTCCTGTTTCTTCGTCTATCGTAAAGAGAGCGTCAATAGCCGGATGTGCGATGTTATCTGAAGATAATACTGCCATTATAAAGGCCACACCCATACCATTATCAGATCCAAGAGTTGTGCCTTGTGCTTTTACCCAATCACCTTCGACCAACATCTTAATCCCTTCCGTATCAAAGTCAAATATGGTGTCATTATTCTTTTGATGAACCATATCAAGATGGGCCTGTAATACCACCGGAGTCTTGTCTTCCATTCCAACAGACGCCGGCTTACGAATGAATACATTTCCAATATGATCCACCTCAGTGGGTAGGTTGAGTTTGTGGCCGAAATCGACCATGAACTGAATCACACGCTCTTCCTTTTTAGACGGACGTGGAACTGCATTTAAATCTGCAAAGTGATTCCAAACGTTATTTGGCGCTAAGGCCCTTACTTCATTACTCATCTTACATTCTATTTGGCACTTGGATACCCAAGCAATTCATCGAAGCCTTAATCACTTCACCTACTTTCTCACTCAACAACAAACGGAAGACTATGCTTTGTTCGGTTTCCGCTTTTAAAATGCTATTATTTTGATAAAATCCATTGTATTTCTTGACCAATTCATAAGTATAGTTAGCTAAAACTGCCGGAGAAAAGTTTCTAGCCGCCTGGTCAACTACATCTGGATATTGAAGTAGCGCTTTAATTACTAAAGTTTCATCCTCGTTCGGGGTCAAAGCTGTCCAATCCAATACTATACCTTGCGGTGCCTTGCGCTGGAGGCTTTGAATTCGTGCATGTGCATACTGTATAAAGGGACCTGTATGTCCGTTAAAGTCTATGCTTTCAGCAGGGTTGAAAAGCATGCGCTTTTTTGGATCGACTTTTAAAATAAAGTATTTTAATGCACCTAAGCCCAGTGTGGTAAAAAGTTCTTGTTGTTCCGCTTCCTCGAGACCGTCTAATTTGCCTAGTTCTTTTGAAATACTTTCGGCATCCGCCACCATTCCATCGATTAAATCATCGGCATCCACTACGGTACCTTCTCTACTTTTCATTTTACCTGAAGGAAGATCGACCATCCCATAGCTTAAATGATGCAGTTGCTCCGCCCATGCATAGCCCAGTTTCGATAATATCAAAAAGAGCACTTTAAAATGATAATCCTGCTCATTTCCAACGACATAGGTCATCCCCTTTGCCTGGAAATCCTTGAATCGCTGAATGGCCGTACCGATGTCCTGCGTCATGTAAACGCTAGTACCGTCACTTCGAAGGACCAATTTGTGATCTAAACCATCACTCTCAAGATCAATCCAAACAGATCCATCTTCTTTCTTATAGAAGACGCCCGATTCCAGTCCCTTGGCGACATCGTCTTTACCAAGGACATAGGTTTGGCTTTCGTAATAGTTCTTATCAAAGTCTACTCCCAATTTCGCGTATGTGGTATTAAAACCGCTATACACCCATTCGTTCATAGTTCTCCAAAGCGCTACTATATCAGTATCTCCTTGCTCCCATTTCAAAAGCATCTCTTGTGCTTTTAATAGTGATGGTGCTTGTTTTTTAGCTTCCTCTTCAGTTCTACCTTCAGCTATTAGTGCCTTGATCTCTTTTTTATAAACCTGATCAAATTTGACGTAGTATTTGCCCACCAAATGATCTCCTTTCAATCCTGAGGAATCCGGTGTTTCGCCATTACCATATTCTTGCCAAGCCAGCATAGACTTACATATATGAATGCCTCGGTCATTGATAATCTGTACCTTAGATACATCAATACCATTGGCCTTTAAAATCTCAGCAACAGAATAGCCTAGAAGATTATTTCGAATATGCCCCAGGTGCAGAGGTTTATTTGTATTCGGCGAACTGTATTCCACAATATATGATCCTTTTGATCCCGGGTCAGGGAGACCAAAACGAGGATCTGATGCAAAGGTTTTGAATTGGTCTACATATACCCCGCGATCTAAACTTAAGTTTAAGAACCCTTTTACTACGTTGTAACCAGCCACAGCAGACATTTCTAACAGCTTCACCCCCAATTCTTCTGCTACTTCTTCAGGTTTCTTTTTAGCCGCACGAACGAATGGAAAAACTACCAGAGTAACATCACCATCGAATTCTTTTCGCGTTTCTTGAAGCTCCGGCTGTACCTGAACACCATAGAGCTCATCGAGCGCTTTACTTATGTTTTGTTCTAAACTCATTTATGCCGTTTTTGTCAAATATATTTCAGCCAACATGCAACGTGCACTGCCTCCACCAAGCGTTTCAATGGTATGCAAATCGCTGTGAAGGATGGTGTGGTATTGCTGTATAAAGTCAATTTGTTCTGCAGTTAGTGAGCTGTAAGCACTTGAACTCATCACTAAAATTAGTTGGTTCGCAGTTCCTTTGACAAGCAGCATGTTTCCGGCAAAATTACTTTTTTGTGCCACGCTTATTTCTAGAACCTGTTTTCCGCTATTACGTATGGCAGTCTCTACTCCAGCCCGCTCAATTGAATCATGAATAGTATCCAAACAAACCAATACATATTTGTCCGTTACGCACATCATCACATTCGTATGATAAATCTTCCCTATACCATCCGGAGTATTTTGATATGCAGTAAAGACAACGGGTGTGTAGTCAAAGTCCGCACAAAATGTTCGGAATAATCCTTCATCTGCGCGGTGCGACTTCGCTAAGTAGGCAATTTTAGCATCGTGATCCAGCACCATAGAACCGGTACCTTCTAAGTAAATATCTTCGCTCTCCGATGATGTATAATCTACGGTCGAGCCTATTTTATAGCCCCGACGTTTCAGTTCCTCAAAAATATCAGGTCTCCGCTCCAGTCTTCTGTTTTCTGCTTTCATTGGGTACAAGGCAATACGCCCATCCTCGTGCATACTGATCCAATTGTTTGGAAAAATACTGTCGGGTGTATGCGGAATTAACGTGTCTTCTAAGACTTCGACCAAAACGCCCTGAGCCCGTAAATTTTTGACGAATCCATCAAACTCCTCACAGGCCAGTTTTTGAGCATTTTGTTCGCTGGTTCCCTTCTTTTGATAGAAGTTGTCTACGGCCGTTTGTTCATTCAAAGCGAACGCAACGGGTCGTACCATCAACAATGTATTTGTCGCATTTTTTGTCATTTACACGCGCTTTAAAGGCATGGTTGTACATCTTAGTAAACCACCCATTTTAACTATTTCATCGTACACAATACTGTGCACATTTAATCCTCGTTCCCTCAACCAGTATTGCATGGCCTCACATTTTTCCGATACTATAATATCCTTTTGACTAAAGCTAAATACATTAGTAGCGAGCGAGTAGGCCTCTTCAGGCGAACAACAGTATACATTCGTTTCCCCATATCGTTCAATTAACCACTTTACATCCGATTCGTTCTTAAACAAATGCGGTGCGATAAGCGCTCCACCACTTATGGGCTGAAAGGCACAATCTAAATGCAAGGACCCCTTCAGAGGATCACGATCGTCCTTGTGCAGCTCAAACCCTTTGAAATCTTTAGCCGGAAATTCATCTGCTAAATAATCCATTCCCCTAAAATTTGTCCGTGCCGTTTTAAAGCGGTCGAACGTTTCATCGTTACTTACTCCGACAAATACATGGTCATTATCCACAATAATATCTCCGCCCTCTGCAAAGCAACCGCTTGGCATCATGATAATATTCCACGACGGAATGTTTTCTTCAATTTCAGCCATCGCATCGCGCTCCTTGGTCCGGTCAGCAATGACATTGGGAATAATATATTGATCCTCAATAACGAAAGCAATATCTCTTGAAAATACTTGATTCAATGAATGAATCAATGAGGGGTATATGACTTTTACTCCGTTTTTTTCCAGGATAGTAATCAAACTCTTTAGCTGCGAACTACATGACTCTTCTTTTGGGAACATGCCCAACTTGACAGACTCATAACTGCGTGCATCATAGCATTCCTCCAATTCCGGAACACCACCCATTTTTGATGCCAAACCAACAACTACAGTGTCTAAACGCCCGTATTCGTTTTGAATTTCTGGTAGAATTTGCATGAAAAACTGTTTGAAATGCGAAAATAAGGCTTTAATGTGTTGATAACGCTATTGAAAGGCCCGAGTTTACTAACCACTACAAGCTTATTTTTGAAAGTACAACACACCGACACCCATGGCAAAAAAATCCACTAAGAAGACACGAAAAGAACCGTCAAAGTTCTCTGTTCAATTCAAGCAGCTAACTGCTGATACTAAGGAAATTACAGATGATCCCACAACGAAAATTTTCGGCTCTCTCTTAGTAGTAATGATTGGTTTTTTTACCGGTATTGCAATTCTTAGTTATTACCAAAATTGGGCACAAGACTTTAGTTTGTCCACAACTTCAAGTGGAACCTTCACTAATCCAGGCTATGTAGGGAACATTTTTGGAAGACTTGGAAACGCGGTTGGGACGCTGCTGGTTCTTAAAGGTTTTGGTCTAACTGGGTTACTCCTTCCGCTTTGGTTAATGCTTTATGGCCTTAAACATGCCTTCGCCCTAAAACGTATCCGACCATGGGTACTCTTTAACCACTTCTTAGTCAATACCCTGCTGATTTCTACATTCTTAGGATGGCTAGCAAACGAACACCCCACGCTCCTATCTGGATTGTCCGGCTTTTATCTTTATTTAAAACTTGCTCTTTATTTGGGCCGAATGGGCGTACTTCTAGTACTCTTTACAGTTGCAATTCTTTATATCGTTGTTGCACTTAAAATAAGATCGCTCACTTTTGATTGGCGTGCTCCCAAGCCGATGCAATCAACCGATGACGAGCTTATCGTAACCAATCAGAATGCATCCGGTGAAATTACTCCAGAGACTGAAACGTATTTAGCAAGTGAAAGCCTAAAATTGGCCCCAGAACCGGAAGAAGAAAAACTTCCTGAACCAGCACTTGTTTCGCAGCCAACTGTAACGCCGAAAGCAACACCGGATGAAGAGCAGAATGCGGATTCTACTGCGCTTGACGTAGTAGTTGCTGTGAATCAAGAAGCCGTCGAAGACGACAAGTCGATTAATAAGAAAGTCAAGGATTTCGGGGAATACGACCCTACTCTAGATCTGAGTAAGTTTCAATTGCCTAAAATTGATCTGTTACAACCTTACGGAGACGGGAAAATCACATTTGATAAAGAAGAAATTGAGGCCAATAAAAATCGAATTGTTGATACCCTAAAGAACTACAATATTGAGATTAAGGAAATTAAAGCTACCATTGGTCCAACCGTTACACTCTATGAAATAGTGCCGGCAGCAGGTATTCGTATTTCGAAAATCAAAAATCTTGAAGACGACATTGCATTAAGTTTAGCCGCACTGGGTATTCGAATAATTGCACCCATTCCGGGCAAAGGAACCATAGGAATAGAGGTACCTAACGCAAATCCACAAGTCGTAAGTATGCGACAGGTTATTGCTAGCAAGAAATTCCAGGAATCTAACATGGAACTGCCAGTAGCGATGGGGCGGACCATTACTAATGAAAATTTCATTTTTGACTTGGCAAAAATGCCGCACCTTTTAATGGCAGGCGCTACCGGTCAAGGTAAATCTGTTGGTTTAAACGCCATCTTAACCTCGCTCTTATACAAGAAGCATCCTAGCCAGTTAAAGTTTGTTTTGGTCGATCCCAAAAAAGTAGAACTAACACTCTACAATAAAATTGAACGTCATTATCTCGCCGTACTTCCGGATACCGATGAAGCTATAATAACTGATACCGCCAAAGTGATTAACACGCTCAATTCATTGTGTATTGAAATGGATAACCGTTATGAACTGCTGAAAGGCGCAATGGTTAGAAACATAAAAGAATACAATGCCAAATTCATCGCACGGCGCCTAAATCCTGAAGAAGGACATAAATTTTTACCCTACATCGTTTTGGTGATTGATGAATTCGCAGATCTTATCATGACTGCTGGAAAAGAAGTTGAAATGCCCATTGCTCGCTTAGCACAACTTGCCAGAGCCATTGGAATCCACTTAATCGTGGCAACACAGCGTCCTTCCGTCAATGTGATTACAGGAATAATAAAAGCGAACTTCCCTGCAAGAGCAGCCTTTAGGGTGACTTCTAAAATAGATTCCCGCACTATTCTAGATGCAGGGGGTGCAGATCAGCTTATAGGTAAGGGTGATATGTTATTTTCTCAGGGTTCAGACTTAGTTCGACTTCAATGTGCTTTTGTAGATACTCCTGAAGTTGAAGAAATATGTGATTTCATAGGCAATCAACAGGCATATCCTACAGCATATCAATTGCCTGAATATGTCGGTGAAGAAGGTGGTGGTGTTGGAGATATAGATCCTTCTGACCGTGATTCTTTATTCATGGATGCTGCACGGTTAGTCGTGCAAAGCCAACAAGGATCGACCTCTATGATTCAAAGAAAGTTAAAGTTAGGCTACAATAGAGCGGGTCGTATTGTTGACCAGTTAGAAGCTGCTGGTATCCTGGGACCGTTTGAAGGATCGAAAGCCCGACAAGTTTTAGTACCCGATGAAATCGCTTTGGAACAGAAATTGAAAGGAGATGCGTAAATTCGCCGATATGAAATTATTCGCTTTACTTCTTTTTCCCTTTTTAGTTCAGGCTCAAACGCACAATACTGCAAAGGATTTGCTCAATGAGGTTTACGAGCACACCCTAACGCTCGAAACGCAACATATCGCTTTTACCAATACTATTGGTGCACCAAGCAATGGCGGCATGAAAGAGCGTTCTTCTAAGGGCGAGCTGTTCGCTATGGGAGAGAAAGTACGAGTTAAGACTGACGCCTTTGAATTCCTATCTGACGCATCAAAAGCATATTTAATCTATCCTGAAGATGAAGAAATTGAAACCACAGCTTCGGATGAAGAAACCTCACTAAGTCCTGCTGATATCCTTAAAAACTATCAAAGCGGTTACAGCTATAAAATGGCCGGTAAAGTAGTTGGAAATAATGGCAGAACCATACAATATGTTGCTCTTCGTCCCGTTGCTAGTGAAGAAGTAAAAGAAATACTCATTGGTATCGACGTTAAAAGTCTCCTCCTAGAAAACTATACGCAGTACGGCACTAACGGCGTTAAAACAGTGTTTAGTGTTGACTCCTACGAGATAGACGTTCCTTTAGATAAAGAGATGTTTAATATCAATTCCAGTGAATTTGAAGGCTTTTATCGTCTGTAAAAACGAATGAAAAAACTAGACCTTTACGTCTTAAGAAGTTTCATCAGACCATTGATACCTACGCTAGGCATCATGGTCTTTTTCTTTTTGATGCAAATGGTTTGGAAATATGTAGATGACCTAGCGGGAAAAGGAATCGAATGGTACGTATTACTCGAACTATTGTTTTACTGGGCAGCTAGCGTCGTACCATTTGCACTCCCGGTAAGCGTGTTGTTCGCGTCGCTTCTAACGTTTGGAAACTTTGGCGAGCATTATGAGCTCGCGGCAATGAAAAGTTCAGGTATTTCTCTTTTTCGTGGCATACGTTCGCTGATTATACTAAACATTGCAATTGCCTTTGGAGCGTTTTATTTCTACAATAACGTGATACCCGTTGCTAATCTAAAAGGTCAAAGCCTCCTGATCAATATTTCTAAGAGTAAGCCAGCGTTTCACATTACACCAGGCATCTTTTACAACGGCTTTCAAGGCTATAGTATCAAAATAGGTAGTAAAGAAGGTGAAGGAGAGCAATTGCTTAACGACATCTATATCTATGATCACAAGGAAGCCAAGAAAGGAAATCTAAAGGTACTGACCGCTGCCACTGGAATGATGCGTCCAGTCGCTAACGATCAATATCTCGAAATTGAACTCCACAACGGCGCTACCTACGAGGACATTGATAAGAAATTTCGTGAAGAGCGGCAGAAAATGCCTTGGGCACGAAGCGCCTTCGACACAGCTTACCTCCGCTTCCCTCTCACAAATTTTAGCAATGCCGATTTATACAAGACGCGCCGCAAAGATTTTATGATGATGAATACGCTGCAGTTGAAAGAAACTGCGGACACCCTCGCTCTACAGATTGTAGAACGTCAGCAAAACTTCACTAAAAATTTGAAAGGAAAATATAAATTTGATTACATCGATGTGGCTAGTGGCGTTTCCACAGATATTACAAAGGAGAATGTTATGGGCAACTTACTAAGCGGTATGCGACTCAGAGCCTCTCAAAATGCCATAAGGCTTGCACGAAGTAATCTTGATTACTTAAAGCAAATGCAGCGCGAGATGAATTGGCGTAGAGAAACGAGAATACGTCATTACCTCGAATACTACAAGAAATTTGCACTTGGCGCTAGTGTCTTGATCATGTTCTTCATTGGAGCTCCACTTGGCAGTATTATTCGCAAAGGCGGGATCGGCTTACCTTTAGTTATATCCACTATCGCCTTCTTAATATTTCACATTTTAAATACCACATTTGAAAAAATGGGTAGAGAGCTTTTGCTAGATCCTGCTATAGCCATTTGGTTACCCTCTCTAATTCTTGCTCCTATCGCGCTTTGGCTTACGAAAAGTGCTTCGAGCGATACTGCCCTTGTCTCTGGCGAATGGTTCAGTAAAATAATGGCTCGATTAAACTCTAAAAAATCATAGTGAAAAAGCTTCTAATACTTTCAAATAAGGTGCCATATCCGTCTCAAGACGGCAGCTCTATTGCCATGGCAAGACTTCTCGAAGATGTATTAGCGTTACAGACTTTTGAAATCACTTATGGTGCATTGAATACTAAAAAACATTTTAAAGACCCGAAGGATATTCCTATTGACATCGCGAGAGCCATCGAATTTAAAATTTTTAATGTGAATACCTCTCCCACGATTTATTCGGCATTAAACAATCTTTTCTTCTCACGTGCACCCTACCATTCTATCCGATTCTTCGTAAAGCCCATGATTGAATGGTTGCGTGGTTTTGAAAAGAATCAATTCGACTTTGTTCTTTTAGAAGGTGCTTTTATGGGCGATTACTTAAACGAAGCAAAAAGAATAGGAAATCATTGCACTTTGCGGGCGCATAATTTAGAACACAAAATCTGGGAGAGAACCAGTGAAGCCGGTCTAAATCCCGTAAAAAATTGGTATTTGACGCTTCAAAGTAAGCGGTTAAAGAAATTTGAAATGGGATTGGTTGAAAATATAAATTCTGTCTGGAGCATTAGCGAGGAAGACAAAAAGTGGTTTGAGAAGTTTAACCGAAAAACTACTGCCATAACCGTTTCCATACAGCAAAAAGAACCAGTATCAAATTTAATCCCTTTGGCTTGCTTTCACCTTGGCGCATTGGACTGGGAACCCAATCTGCAAGGTTTAAATTGGTTTTTAACTTCGGTATGGCCTACTGTTCTCGAAAAAATTCCGAATGCTACATTTCACATTGCAGGCAACAATCCACCGCAACACCTCCAAAGCGAAGAAAGAAAGAACTACATAGTGCACGGCCGGGTGCCCGATGCAGAAGAATTTGCTAAAACTCACGGCGTTGCAATTATACCGCTGTTAGCCGGTTCTGGCATTCGAATCAAAATGATAATGAATGCTTCCTGGGCCATTCCAATGGTGAGCACACGAATTGGTGCTGAAGGACTTTTCAACGAAAGCAGTCAGGGTGTATTACTCGCAGATTCTGCGGAAGAATTTGCTTCTGCACTTATCGAGCTCTTGACCAATCCAGAGAATGCAACAGCACTTGGCATGGAAGCTAATCGACATATACTAAGTAGTTTTGGTCCAAAGTCTATCCAGGAAAACATAACATCGGCATGGTCAATATAGCAGTTATAATTTCCCTCTCAGCCCTAGGCTTGATCGCGTTGACTTATGTTGTTTATCCGGTGTGGCAATTAATCTTTCCGGGAAAGCCTGTGGATTTCACCGGCGAATTCACTCCTCCTTCAGTTAGTGTTGTCTTTGCTGCATACAATGAATCAGCAATTATTGAGGCTAAGATTCGGAGTATCTATAACACCAACTACCCTATTGGTCTGCTTTCAGTTTGGATAGGCAGTGACTTGAGTAATGACGGAACTGATGACATCATACGTAATTTACAAAGTGAGTTCCCACAGCTTAATCTTCATGTTAACGACAATCGTTCAGGTAAATCGGCGACTATCAATTTATTAGTTGAACGGACTACTGCTGAGGTTATCATTGCTACAGATGCGAATATTTTATTCAAAGAGACCACTATTGATGAGCTCGTTCGCCCAATCGCGCTTCAAAAAGCAACAGCCGTTGCAGGCACGCTGGTCTATGAAGCTGGCGGCGGCGTTAATAGCACAGCGACCAATGAGAAGGTCTACTTATCGCTTGAAAATGCCATTCGTCGTGCCGAAAGCAGAAAGTACGGTATTTGCTTTGGGATGGAGGGTGGACTATACAGCATGAGAAAATCCTTCTGGAAGCCTATTCCTCCCAATACGTTCATGGAAGATTTCTTTCAAACTGTACAGCTTATAGCACGTGACCAAAAGGTGTTGTTTAATGAAGCTGCCATTGGATTAGAAGATGTAAGCACCTCACTACGTGAAGAGTATAAGCGAAAGATTCGTATTAGCATTGGAAATTGGCAGAACTTAATTCGATTCTATCCACTGCTGTTCAAACATCCCTACCCGTTTGGCATTCTTTTTTTAATGCATAAAGTGTTGCGGTGGTTGACCCCGCATCTTTATCTCATAGCCCTTATCGCCGGACTCTTTACTTCGCAGTGGTTGATCATAAGTATTGTACTTATTGGTCTTCCCGTTTCACAGTTTATTCTAATGTCCTTCGGATTGGCCACACCTTTAGCGTATTTTTACGTAATGAATACAGCGCTTTTTGTTGGCTTCCTTAGGTATTTGAAAGGAGTGAAATCAAGTGTTTGGCAACCCACTAAAAGAAATCAGCATGAGTCTTAACTCCATAGAAGAAGCATTAGAAGATATTGCCAAGGGTAAAGTTGTTATTGTCGTTGATGACGAGGACCGTGAAAATGAAGGCGATTTCGTTGCAGCAGCAGAACTGGTCTCTCCAGAAATGATCAACTTCATGGCTACTGAAGGTCGTGGATTGATTTGCACCCCTATTTTAAATGGTAGAGCTAACGAACTCGACCTGCCGCCTATGGTATCAAAAAATACCGATCCAAACAATACAGCTTTCACAGTGAGTATAGACCGCATAGGTGCAGGTTGTACCACTGGAATAAGCGCTTATGATCGTTACATGACTGTGAAGGCATTGGCAGATCCTGCAATAACTCCAGACCAATTAGCAAGACCAGGACACATATTTCCGCTTATTGCTAAAGACGGTGGTGTACTACGTCGCGTAGGACACACTGAAGCGGCTGTAGATTTAGCAAGACTCGCAGGTTTAGCTCCTGCAGGTGTGATTGTCGAGATCATGAATGAAGACGGAACTATGGCTCGATTGCCGCAACTCATAGAAATCGCGGTTAAACACGACCTTAAGATTATCACTATTGAAGATCTTGTCGCCTATCGAATGTCTAAAGAGAGTCTTATTGAACCGGAAGAAAAGGTCCAAATAAGTACGCCGCATGGTGTATTTACGCTTCATGCATTTGAACAAAAAACGAACCATCAGGTCCATTTAGCACTAACCATGGGTGAATGGGAGCTCGATGATGTGGTCCCGGTTCGCATTCACAGTGCAGGTGTTGCAAATGATATTTTCCACCTACTTACGAGTAATGAGAGTTCGCGGTTAGAAAAGGCATTAAAAGGTATAGGTTCGAAGAAACGTGGCGCGATAATTTACATGAATCAAGAACCGAATGGTGACCGATTATTAAATAGAATTCGTTCCTTCAAAAAGGATGCAGACACAACAAAACCCAGCTTTACTAAGGACACTCGTGACTTTGGTATAGGTGCTCAAATCATTCATTATCTAGGTATCAGAAAGGTCGACTTACTAACGAACAACCCGATCAAACGAATAGGTGTTAGTGGTTACGGTATTGAAATTGTAAAAAATTCCAATTTGGAATGATTAACTCAAACAGCATAGCCCTAGCGGTAAAGTTTTATCGTCAACGAAAGAATATACCTTCGTTGGGATGGGTACTTGCCATAACTGGAATCAGCGGCATCCTCGAAACGCTTCCTATTCTTCTATCACTTCCACTAATCAGAACCTTATTTTTAGGAAGTGGGCATGTTGCCCTCGGCAATACAAAAGTTGACTTGGGGCACTATGTTATTGCCTTAATGCTTCTTCTGCTGATTCGATTGCTTATTGGAATCTATAGTCAATACGTTAACGCATCAACACGCATACGCTTGTTAGCGGATTTTAGAGTAAATTCCACTGACTCTGAGCGAGAGAAGATGAAGACTGTCTTTGGCAAAAGTGTCCAAAGCATCAATTTTTTACTCGTCGGTTGGTCACAGCTACTGCCTGGCATCCTATTTACCCTAGCCGGTATCGCGCTGTTTCCTTCGTTCGGGATCATTATACTCAGTATTTTACTCCTTTGGCTCTTTCCCTTGCGTATTCTTAAAAAGCAACAAGATGAATCGCACGAAAAAGTCAGTGCGCTTCAGGCAAACCTAGAAGAAAACGCGACTGCAACCGTACAATGGCGAGATGCACGCTTCAAAGCAGCCAAGCTCGATAGTTACAATAAAAACCTCAGAGAATTCATCATAATCAGTACCCTTATCATCGCTTTATTCGTAGCACATGCTTTAGGTTTATCCTTTGAAGGCAATTCTCTTTTAGTTATATTAATGTTATTGAGAGGCTTACAGCAATTATTCACAGGTTACATTATGGCCCAACAAGTCGCTGCGCTAAAAGGTTATTTGACTGAATTACTACCCTAACCTTTTCACGCCGCAATGGTAATTCTTACCTTGCACAGAATTTATAAACCCAACCAATGAAAAACCTATTTGTATCTGCGTTTTTGGCCATGATGGCCTTAAGCAGCTGTCAATCGGACGTAGTTGACCCTACAGACATTGACATCACTGCTGCACCCGTTGTCGCCCTGCCATTAGGGGAGATTGGTCTAACTATGGATCATTTACTCATCCCTGATAGTTCACTCATTTTTGATGACAATACAACCTATAAAGTCATAGTAGCGCAGGACAGCGTTTTTGGTATCGACGTTAATGATCTCATAAGTTTACCGGCACAATCCCCGTCCAGTAGTAGTATATCGATGGGTACGATCGCAGTTACTAATGTTTCATTGACTCAAGATATCGCATTAGGTGCGGTTGCCGCAGATGCCGGTTTATCAGCTATTTCATCCGCTCATGGTAGCAATTCACTTTTTCCACCATTGAGTGAAACAAATGTTGGTACGTATGGCGGTAGTGGATTTGGAACTTTCACAAGTGCATCATTTTCAAATGGAACATTAACCTTAGGCTTAACCAATGACTGGCCCGTCTCTGTCAGTATGGGTATCGATTTGGTTAACTCATCTACTGGAGCGACCATTTTAACGTACACGATAAATAATATCGCTGCAAATGGCGGTACCGGTAGCGATACGGAATCATTGGTAAACATTACCCTACCAAACAGTATCGGCTTTAAAATAACGTCACTTACCTCTCCCGGATCAGGAACGAGTCTAGTTGCAATTGATACTACGGATAATTTAGAACTGGCCATTTCTTCTGCGGATCTAGAAGTATACAATGCTGTTACACAAATCAGTACGCAAGACATTAGCGCAGATACGCAATATGTCGACTTGAGTACAGGCGGTTCTGAAGAATTAAGGGAATTAATGTTTAGCACTGCGAGCTTCGATTATGAATTCGTTTCGACGCTAGCAGAGGACTTAGAATTAAATTTAAATTTCCCAGGTTCAGATCAGAACGGAATTGAAGTCGATACTACTATTACCATCGCTGCTGGCGCTACTACAACTGGATCTATTAACCTTAATGGTACGGTCCTTGACTTGACTCAAGACCCTAGTCAGAATCACAGTAAACTTCCAATCGCCGTGGCTGCCACGCTTGTGGGGTCCGGTAACCTAGTGAATATAGATAGTTCGGACGCATTGGATATGACATTCGAAATGACCAACTTACAATTTGGTCACATTAAGGGGTACTTTGGTTCACAACAAATTACGATTGATCCAGGAGCAGTAGATTTGGCCATCGATGTCTTAGAAAACTTTGATGGTGAAATTTCTTTCGCTGAACCTAGTATAGGTATGTCAATTACAAACTCTATTGGCCTACCTATCCAACTTGTCTTAGATTTTAATAGTTATAAAGACGGTACGGCTTATGGCTTAAACGGCCCTGATTATGTTCTACCCTATCCTACGACCGTAGGCAATACATCAACTGGAACTTTATCCTTCGATAACACTAATTCCAGCATAGTCGACGTATTTACTTTGCCCAAAGACTCCATTACCTATGGTGGTTCTGTCAATGTTAATCACGATACCGCAACTTTTGGAACGGAAAACTTTGTGACCAATTCTAGCAGTATTTCTGGAGACTTATTAATGGAAATGCCATTCTTTTTCACGGCTACCGGCTTAGGGTTCTATGATACACTTGCCACCGATCAGAATAATTCAGGTATCCTTCCAGATGGATCAGAACTTGAATCTGCTAAAATAGTACTACAGACTGCAAGCACACTGCCGCTTGATGCTTCTTTAACACTGTCATTTTACGATGCAAATTGGAATACACTACTGGTCAAGAATCTGGGCTTAGTGGAAAGCGGCATTCCTGATGCTAATGGTATTGTAGTAACTCCAAACACTTTAGATGCAGAGCTTGAATTGGATGCCAATGAGGCGAACGCAGTGCTCGATGCTGTCCACATTACGGTAGAAGCTACAATGTCCACTTACAATGCCGGATCTGACCCTGTAAAACTTAGAACAGACGCAACGCTAAATTTAAACCTAGGCGCGCAGTTCAAAGTAAATGTTACCCTTTAACCACTCAGTTATCATGAAAAAGACACTTACATTATTCTTTGGTTTGGTTACTGTTATCGGTAACGCACAAGATTTTTCGACATTTGGATTGGCAGCAAACCCAGGGAATCTGGCTCAAAATGCCGGGGCAGATCCTATGACCAAATTTCACTTGCAATATTTCGGAGTTCAGAACAACTTAAATATGAGTGAAACTGCAGGTAGCCTTTTAGCCAGCAGCGATATTTTACAGAACTTCCACGACCTCTCATCAGATGTATTTTCGTTAGGGAATGAAACACAAATCGATGCACTACAAGTTGGAATTAAAATCGGTGATAATTTTTTATTCGCAGGAAATTCCACGAATGTTGGAATGGAGTTTACACTCGATAATGACCTTGCTAGTTTTATTAAAAATGGGATGGCCGATGCCAATGGTGACTTAGATCTAAATTATTCGGGCAACTTTGATGCGTTAGCCATGCGTTTTCAATTGATCAACTCTACTTACTTTGGTTTTCAACGTAGCATCTTAGAAGAGAAGCTTCGTGTCGGTATTACCTACCACAGGAACAGTTTTGTCGCAGGCGCTAATATATTAACAAACGCCTTTAGTATCGCAAGTTCGGAAAATACCGCAACTGGAATGAATACTGTAAACGTAGATTATGACTTTGCTTTGGCAGCAACCGGCGTATTTAATGCCGGGACAACGCTGGATAGTTTAAACCAGTTGTCGGCAGATGCTATTACGCCTTATTCTCTGCTGAAAGAGGGGGATATGGGAGGCTTAGTGAACTATGCTACATCTGGTAGTACGTCAAATGGAACCATTGGATTTGGATTAACCTACAGCCCTATCAAGAAATTGGATGTACAACTTTCTATGAGTGGTTTGGCTGCAAGCGAAATGAATTTTGCTAGTGCCCTAGGAAAGCGTCTTTACGGCAATGCGAACATAGATGGGTTTACATACAATAGTGCAGTAGGAGATACATTAGGAAGTGCAGTCTCATCGTCCATTAATGATTACACAGAAACTATTCAAAACGGTATTAACACTGCGTTATTAGATGCTTCTCAATCGTTATCATACCGGACTCCTCAGGTGACGAATGTTGCACTTAACTATAAATTCTCTAAATACAGTTATTTAGGCGTACACTACGTAGATCGCAAAAACTCTTGGAACGATTATACCTATATGGGTATTAATACCATGCTTTGGCTTGGTCGCAATGTTCAGCTAAAAGGTGGTTACTATATGGCAATGGATGAACTCCATAATGATCGAGTTAATGCCGCAGTACAGTTAAGATTAACACCTGTAGTCCAATTTTATATAGGAACGACAACGGTTGGTGATGTAGCAACTATATCTAAAGAGCTGATAAATGGTCGTATGGGAATCGGAGCTTCTACGAGCTCAATAAATATAAGCACTGGGGTCAGCATGGCCTTTTTTGACAATCGTTTCAAAAAGAACGAGAAAGTAAAAAAAGTGGAAGCAGTTCAATATTTGTCGCCAGCTAATCAAGAAAAAGTTGATGCTGCGCGCAAAAACAGCGCGACGGCTAAGGATAAAAAATAATTA
>Ga0315330_10001215_pt1 | contig 17173 bp, 11 predicted proteins | sample M140m34915metaG_FD_203453 | JGI IMG/M metagenome (GOLD analysis project Ga0315330, IMG submission 203453) | Ammonia-oxidizing marine archaeal communities from Monterey Bay, California, United States - M1 40m 34915 | ecosystem: Environmental > Aquatic > Marine > Intertidal zone | place: USA...
GAGCCTCCAAGGTGGCTGCTGATGTCATGGTGCAGGAATACGGGCGCTACTTCAGCATGCCGACCTGCTGCCTACGAGGGGGCTGTTTGACCGGTCCCAATCACAGCGGTGTCGAGCTTCACGGTTTTCTCAGTTATCTGGTGAAGTGTAATCTGGAAGGGAAGCAATACACCATTTTCGGCTACAAGGGGAAACAGGTGCGGGATAATATCCACTCGCTGGATGTCGCTCGCTTTATGTGGGAGTTCGCTCAGGCACCGCGCTGCGGGGAGGTCTACAACCTAGGCGGCGGCAAGGAGAACAGCTGTTCCATGTTGGAGGCCTTTCAACGCGTCGAGGCAATTTCCGGCAAGACGATGGCTTACGCTTACTCCGAAAAGAACCGGGAGGGCGACCACATTTGCTATTACAGCGATCTACGCAAAATGCGGGAGCACTACCCGAACTGGGATCTCACCAAGAGTTTGGACGATATCTTTTCGGAAATTGTAGAGGCTTGGAAGGCCAGAGTGGGGAACTGAAAGCCAAGAGCGGAGAGCGTAGAGCATGTAGCGTGGACCGAAGGAAAAAAGCGTGGAGCTTATGTTTCGATTTGTATAGCTGGAGATCTGGCGGAGAGCGAGTGATGTTGGTGATCGGCTTTGGCTTCTAGCAGTTGGGTTGGAAAAGACGCCTTTGTTGCTTTGTGGAACAGATCCTCGGTGCTGCGTTGAGTATTTCAAATAACATTGCTGAAGGCTCTGCCTGTATATCCAAGGCAGAGTTTAAGAATTTCCTTATTTATACTCGAAATATGTATTTGAGTTTGCCAACCTAAAACGTTTTATCCATATAAGTTACATTAACGAAATTATCGCGAGATGCGTTGCCAGTGCGGTTAGACGAATTATCCAAAATAATTACCGGCTTCAGCCGTCGCTTTAACCCCAAGCCCTAGATTCTCTGCCCTAAGCTTTCTGCTAAAACTATGAAAATCTTGATCACCGGAATTTGTGGCTTTGTTGGAAGTGCTCTGGCAAAGCAACTTTTGCATCGCCTCGAGGGGCTCGAACTTTCCGGGCTGGATAATTTCATCCGTCCCGGCAGCGAACTAAATCGAAAACAGCTGACGGCGGCGGGGGTGAAGCTCTTTCACGCCGATATCCGCAATGCCTCGGATCTGGAGACACTGCCGGAGGTTGATTGGGTCATTGATGCGGCAGCCAACCCAAGTGTGATGGCGGGCGTGGACGGCAAGACTAGCTCGCGGCAGCTGGTGGAGCACAACTTGTCGGGAACCATCAACATGATGGAATTCTGCAAGCGCGTGGGCGCGGGGTTTGTCCTCATCAGCACGAGCCGAGTTTATTCTATTCCCGGGCTGAGCAATCTTGAAATGCAAGTTGCGGATCGGGCCTTTGTTCCTGCGAGCGGCCAGAAATTTCCAGTTGGGATTTCTCGTAGAGGTGTGGCCGAAACCTATACGACGCAGGCTCCCGTCTCGCTTTATGGAGCGACGAAAGTGGCCTCTGAGATCATGGCCCTTGAGTACGGCGAGACTTTTGATCTTCCCGTATGGATAAATCGCTGCGGGGTCTTGGCGGGTTCGGGCCAATTCGGGCGACCGGATCAGGGGATTTTCTCTTTTTGGATTCATTCCTGGAAACAAGGTCGTGCATTGAAATACATCGGCTTCGACGGCGAGGGTCATCAGGTGCGCGACTGTCTGCATCCTGAGGATCTGGCGGAGATGGTCGTAATGCAGGTCAAGACGGGGACAGATGACACGAAGACGTCGATCCAGAATCTTTCGGGAGGTGCCGAGAATGTCATGTCTCTGCGCCAACTCTCTGACTGGTGCGGGAAACGTTTTGGTGAGGCAGAGGTGGCGACCGAGCACAACGACCGCCCCTTCGATATCCCATGGATGGTGCTCGATTCAAGTTTGGCAAATGAAGCCTGGGATTGGGCTCCCAAGCGTTCCATCGAGTCGGTCCTTGAAGAGATTGCCCGGCATGCGGAGAAGGCACCGGATTGGCTCGATGTTTCGGAGCCGTATTAGTGGATAGCGGAGAGAGTGGAGCAAAGAGTAGAGAGCATGGAGTGTGTGGCTTGACTAGAGAACTTATTTGTAGCAGGGCGGCGATAGTAGATGTGTTTAGAATATCGCTAATCTTCGTCTCGCCGACTGTCGGTAGCGACCTACGTCGATTAAAAATCTACCAAAGAAACTATTGCTGAAACCAATACACTCGACACCGTCACATCATGTCTGATACGAAAAGTGAGGCGACAAGCCCTTCGGATGCGGAAGCTTTGGAGCTTCTGAGCATTGTCATACCCGCTCGCGACGAAGAGGGTTGTATCGAGTCCACCGTCCGCCATTTGCACCTCGAGCTGAAGCTCAAGGAAATACCGCATCAGATCGTGGTGGTCGACGATGGTAGTACTGATCAGACGTGGCCGATACTGGAGGCGCTTTGCGGAGAAATCAAAGCACTGGTTCCGGTTCGGAATCCGGGGCCCCATGGTTTTGGAAGAGCGATCACTTATGGTTTCGATCATTCGGATGGCGATGCAATGGTGGTGATGATGGCCGACCAGTCCGATGACCCTAGAGACGTTGCAAAATATTGGAACTTGCTGAACGAGGGTTGGGATTGCGTCTTCGGCAGTCGCTTCATGCCGGGGGGTGGAGTGATCGACTACCCGAAATTCAAGCTCTTTGTAAACCGGCGGGTGAACTGGTTCATTCGCATGCTTTTTCGGATCAAGCTGAACGATACGACGAACGCCTTCAAGGCCTACCGTCGCTCGGTGATTGATGGTTGCCGTCCCTTTCTGTCGCCTCATTTTAATCTGACCGTGGAAATACCGCTCAAGGCGCTCATCCGCGGCTACAGTTGGACGACGATGCCCATCACCTGGAAAAACCGGACCACTGGTGTTCCAAAGCTTAAGCTTAAGGAAATGGGCAGTCGCTATCTCTTTATTGTGCTCTACTGCTGGCTGGAAAAATATTTTAGCCGTGGCGACTACAAAAAAGCGGAATGAGGTATCGTGCAAAATACTTGGTGGAAAATCAAATAATGTTTCTCATGAAGGCCACAGGCCAGCCGAGGTCTCGGAAAATAAAGAGGCGTTCTTCATACCAGCCCATTGACGACAGCCGTTTCGTTCCGTTGCAACGTCTTTCGATTCTTCCCACTATCGAATTGCCATTATTCCCAATATCATGTCACGATCATTAGCAATTGGTTCAGCATTGATTGCCGTGCTCTATCTGTATTCACTTTTCGGGGCCTCCGACCGTTTTACAATGACGCCATTTCGCGAAAGTCAGACGGCAATCACCGCTCATTACATGGCTACAGAAGAAAGCCCCTTCCTTGCCTATCACGTGCCGGTCAAGGGGGAACCGTGGGCATTGCCGATGGAGTTCCCTTTTTTTCAGTGGATAACCGCACAAGTGGGCGGAACCGATTCCGACGCACTCCGCTGGGCAGGACGCTTGCTCAGTCTAGCCTCGTGGTTAGGGTGTTTGGGCTTTGCTTATCTACTGGCCCGGCGCGCACCGGTGCACGCAGCCGACCGGCGTTGGTTTATAGTCCTACTTACGGCGGCTCCCATCTATGTTGCCTACTCGGTCAGCTTCCTGATCGAGACCTTTGTGCTGATGTTTGCGCTTGGCTACCTATGGGCTTTCCTACGGGGGCGAGAGAGTCGTCCGTGGAGTTTTACCGCTTTGGCGATCGGTTTTGGAGTGCTGGCCTCCTTGGGCAAGCCGACGACCTGGGCACCCTTTGCCGGGGTGATCATCCTCGCTCTGTTCATAGACGTCTTTGGACATTTTCGGGCTAAAAAGCCTCTGGCAAAACTGCTGCCGATACTCGGTCAATCGGGCCTCCTTGTTGGGATTCCGCTGGTTGCCGGTTTGGTCTGGGTGCATTTCGGCGATGCCGTGAAAATGGAGGCCCCCCTGACACGAGAGCTCACCTCCGAGCGGCTGTCCGTCTGGAATTATGGATCGCTTGCGCAAAAGATGTCTCCTGCCGTTTGGGCGGTCATTTTCGGCAAACAATGGATCCTCTTATTAGGAATGGGGGCTTGTTTACTACCTGTGGTGGGGATTCTCGCCTTCCGGCGTTCGCTGCAGGCCATCAAACATGCGCAGTGGTTGCGGCCCCTTTGGTGTCTATTGACATTCGCTGGCTACTTGAGTGCGCCGATTGTTTTCACCAACTTACACTTTCGACATGACTACTATATGCTAGCCAACGGCTTCTTCTTGATTGCATTTTTCGTCCTGTGTCTGAGTAGCTTGCGCTCGTCGGGAAATTCGACGAGATGGATCTCGATGGTCTATGGACTCACCCTTGCGTCCATGCTGGTCGCGGGAGGCGGCTATCTAGCTCTCAAGAAGAGTTTTGCCGAGCCCCAGGAGGAGGCACTCATTGCGGCGTTGAAAGAGTTGCCCGAAGGGCCGGTGGTCTTTAGCGGTTTTGGCTGGTCGTCCAAAATGCCCTATGAACTGGAGCGCCGGGCATTGATGCTCAGCTTTGACTCGGCGGAAGCCCCACAATATGAGGAGGTGGTGGGGCTGAACCGGAAATTGCCGTGGGTCGCAATTGCCATCGCAAATGAATCATTGGACGGTTTCGCGCGAAATCTGTCGGAGGACCTTGGGGGCGGATTTGACCATGAGGTAGAGGTCTGGCCAGGGCTTAAGGTGATGAGCCGTGTGCCATTTCCCGACGAGACGGGGGCGATGGAGCGGCCCCCGCTGCTTCAAAAGGTGGATACGAAATTGTTAGATTCGGAAGCTGGGGAGAGGGGGGTCATTTATTTGCATACTCCTCTAACCCCGAAGGACAGTGGCAACGGGCTGTTTGAGCTGATGCTGCGACGGGGTGAGGATCTGTTCTACATCGATAGCGAAAGTCTCCGTTTTTATCGCCTAAGAGGGATGTTTAGGGAATGATTGACCAGTCCATCCAATACTTCGAGAATCTGCACCCAGCCCTATTTTTGCTGGGGCTTGCCTTGTGCCCTTTGTTGCCGATTCCGGTGAGTCCGCTCTGGGTGCTCGCCGGAATGCGATTCGGTCCGATGGGTGGTATTTTGATCAGTATACTCGGACTTGTGATCAACTTGACGACCGCTTACTTACTTTCAAAGTATTGGTTTCGAAGGCAGATCGAGTGGTTTCTCCGCAAGTGGAATGTGAAGGTGCCGGTGGTTGCGGAAGCAGAACAGAAAAAATTCACTCTGCTTGTGCGGATCGTCCCCGGAAACCCTCTCGTTGTTCAAAATTACTTACTGGGCGTGGTCGGTGTGCGGTTTTCGGTCTATTTTGCGGTGGGGCTGGCGGTCCAGCTGTTCTATGCCATCGGATTCAATCTTTTCGGCGAAGCCGTGTTTGAGGGGCGCTTTGGACTGATGCTCTTCGCGGTGCTCTTGGTTGTTTCGGTTGCTTTGGCGGTGAAATTGCTTGCCAAGCGCTTTTTCCCGAAAAATAATTTGGATGATCCGTCGAATTTAGTGGGTCAAAAAAAATGAGGCGACGATTGCGAATTATCTCGGAACTCTACTACCCCGAAGAAACCTCGACCGGGTATTTTGTTACCGGAATCGCCGAAGGACTCGCGCGGAAAACAAACTTGGAGGTGAGCGTGATTTGTGCGCAGCCGACCTACAGTCGACGAGGGACGCGGGCACCCAAAGATGAGACACGGGCGGGAGTACGAATTGAGCGACTTTCAGTTCCAGGCGTGGATAAAAATAAATTGTTGGGACGTGCCTGGATGTTTTCTCTTTTGACGTTCCGCTTTGGATTTCGTTTGTTTCGCCGTTTCCGGCGTGGCGACTGCGTCATGGTTCTGACCAATCCTCCAAGCCTCCCGCTTCTCGTCGTGGCCATCGCGGGCTTGAAGGGGGCAACGCCGCTTTTGCTGATGCACGACGTGTATCCAGACGTCTTGGTGCCGACGGGCTTGACGCGGAAAGGCAGCTTGATTTATCGCTCGCTCGGAGCGCTTCAGCGATGGATGCTGCATCGCATGGCGCGCGTGATCGTGTTGGGCAGGGATATGCAGGAACGGGTGGGCAGCAAGCTGAGGTCTGGACAACCCGCGCCGGTGATCATTCCCAATTGGGGCGATGTGGAAAGCATCACCCCTTCGGCCCGTAAGTCGAATCCCTTGCGTGGGAGGCTAGGGCTGACGAATCAATTCGTGGTGCAATTCTCTGGTAATCTCGGCCGCACACATGGGCTGGACGATCTGGTCACTCTGGCGGAGAATTGTAGGAAACGGAATGATGTCACTTTTCTGGTTTTCGGTTGGGGCGCGGGACGGCCCTGGCTGGAGGAGCAGATCAAGCAGCGGTCGCTGGGAAACGTGTACCTGCTGGAACCCTGTGAGCGGGAGGAATTGGATGTATATCTCACGACATGCGACCTTTTTCTCCTGCCAATGAAAGCGGGCATGGAGGGTATTTCCGTGCCCTCAAGGCTTTATAATGTGCTGGCCGCGGGAAGCCCGATTCTTGGAGTGTGCGGCAAAAAATCCGAATTGGCCCGGGTTGTCGTTGAAGAAAATGTCGGATGGGTCGTCCCGCCCGGAGAGCCGGATGCTTTAGCGGCTGCCTTGGAGATGGCGATGGCCGACCCGGAGGCTCTCGAGGCCATGGGACGTCGTGCGCGGGCTGCCGCCGAGTCGCAATACAACCGCGATACGGTCATTGCTCAGTTTGGTAGCTTGCTCTCTCAATTGCCGAAGTAATGGACTCGATTCCCACAAAACGCGTATTGGTGACAGGCGCCGCTGGTTGGTTGGGGCAAGCCATCTGCCGACAGCTGTTGGCAATCGGCGTTGAGGTGTTAGCGGCGGATCTTCAAGAGATAGGAGGGCCCTGGCAGCACTTCTTGCCGATGGACTTGTGCAGCAACCCCATTGCCGATGCGGAAGCTGCGGGCCCAGCTTTAGGAATTGGAACTATTTCTGCCCTGATTCATTGTGCAGGCTATGCGCACCGCCCCGTTGAAACACCTGAGGAAGTGAAGCGCTTTTATGCGATTAATGCCGAGGGTACACGCCGCACCGTGGCATGGGCTCAATCACAGGAAATTCAAAAATTCCTCTATCTGAGTTCGATTGCTTTTTACGACTGGGCGTCCAGCAGCGATAACGCGCCGCTTGGAGAAGACGCGCCGCTGATGGGCATGACCGCCTACGCAGCTTCCAAGCTGGAAGGAGAATGCGCGGTCGTTGACTCGGACTTGGATTATCGAGTGGTGCGCCTGGCAACGGTGTTCGGTGCGGGGGATCGTGCCAACTTTTCCAAGCTCGCGAGGGCACTGGCAAAGCGGCGGTTTTTCCTGCCTGGAGCGGGAAGCGCCCGGAAAAGTGTGATCTCGGTGGATCGTGCGGCCGAATGGATTGTTCGCTTGGCGCTTTTGGAGAATCCCAAACATCGTCTGGTGAATCTGGGCTTTGCTAATCCGCCGACTTTGGCCGAAGTTTGCGATGCCTTTGTTCAGGAATGTGGCTTCGCTCGTCCACCGAAAGTTTCTTTGTCGCTCCTAAGACCGGCCGCTAGAGTAGGGGATTTGATCACGAAGAAGAGGTCGGATTTTCCACTCACAACGAGCAACCTTCGCAAGCTCACCCAATCGACAAACGTCGACTGCAGTCGCGCTGCTGAGATGATTCCTGAAGTGGCCTCCGTGGATTTTGCTGGCGAACTTAGGAAGTCTGCGGATTTTTACCAAAGTCTAACAAGTTGATTCCTCCAAAGACTCCGAGTGGTCTCCACCGGCCAAATTAAAACCGGTGCTAAATGATGATGTTCCAAACACAAAAAACTAGAACGACATTGGCCGTCTTACAGTAAGTAATTTACCCATGGAGATGACTTACCTATTTTTCTGCAACGGATTTATCAACCATCATTAAATACTCTGCCTTCATTGAACAATGAACATTATACAAATCGTGGGGCGCACCCGCCCTCTCTTTAAGGCTGACGTCTCGAATCGTGAAACCGAACTCCGCGACTATATCAGTGGAGCTCGCATCCTGGTTATCGGTGGAGCTGGTACGATCGGGCAAGCCGTCAGTCGTGAATTCTTCAAGCGTGACCCGCTCGCGCTGCACGTGGTGGATATCAGTGAGAACAACATGGTTGAGTTGGTGCGTGACATCCGCAGCACGCTGGGCTACCGAGCGGGCGAATTTCAGACCATTCCTCTGGATGTCAATAGCCGCTATTTCGATTCCTTCGTCGAATCGCAGGAGCCTTATGATCTTATCTGTAACCTGTCAGCCCTGAAACATGTCCGCAGCGAGAAGGACCCCTACACCTTGATGCGGATGTTGGAGGTGAACGTTTTTAATACTGTAAAGACAGCACGGATGGCGTCTCAGATGGGTGCGCGCAAGTATTTTGCGGTCTCGACTGACAAGGCTGCTAATCCCGTAAATCTGATGGGCGGGTCTAAGCGGATCATGGAGAAATTCCTGATGCGCGAATCGTTGGACGTGATGGTATCGATGGCGCGTTTTGCAAATGTTGCTTTTAGCGACGGTAGTCTCTTGCATGGTTTCAATCAGCGCTTGATGAAACGGCAGCCGCTCTCGGCACCGAATGATGTAGAACGTTACTTTGTGACGCCTCAGGAATCTGGCGAGCTTTGTATGATGTCGGCAATTTTTGGGGAGAACTTAGACATTTTCTTTCCGCATCAAGAGGGTGAACTTGAGTTGACTAAATTCTCTGATATCGCGATTCGCTTTTTGGAGAGCCATGGATACGAGCCGGTCGAGTGCGAGACGGAGGACGAAGCGCGGAGCCGCGCCGAGCAATTGATCTCGAAACGACAATGGCCGGTCTATTTCTTTGCAAGCGACACGACGGGAGAAAAAGCCTACGAAGAGTTCTTCATGGGAGATGAAAAACTTGATTTGGAGTCATTCCAAGGAATCGGAGTCATCAAAAACCAAGCCGATTTTGATAGTGGGGCACTCGAGCGATTTGAGCAGAAGATTTCTGAAATCAAAGGATCACCGCCCCCTTGGGATAAGAAAGAGATTGTTGAGGCCTATCTCGGAGTGCTTCCAGAGCTGAGTCACGAGGAAAAGGGAAAGTATCTAGACGCTCGGATGTGAGCAGCTTCTGAGAAGAGAATTGACCATGGTAGGCCATCCGGGTGCGTTAACTTCTCCTCCTAGAACAAACTTCTTAGCTTTGAATTACTGTCCTACCAATGTTCAGCTAGTAAAATATTCCACCCAAAAATATGAAGCGTTGCTTTGATTGTATTTTATCTGGTTTGGGCATTTTGGTGTTTTGTCCCATTGGTTTTGTCTTGGCTGTGATTCTCAGATTCACTGGGGAGGGAGAGATTTTTTATCGGCAAAAGCGGATCGGTCGGAACGGTAAGCCCTTTGGCGTCTTGAAGTTTGCCACTATGCTTAAAGATAGTCCGAACTTGGGGACTGGGACGATTACCAAGAAGGGAGATCCTCGCGTCCTTCCTTTGGGTAAATTTTTGCGGAAGACGAAGCTCAATGAGATCCCGCAACTTTGGAATATCTTTATCGGTGACATGAGTATTGTTGGTCCACGGCCACTCACTAAAGAAACAAGGGACTACATCCCTGCACAAATCCTTGAGGAGATCCAAGACGTTCAACCAGGACTAACAGGAATCGGGTCAATCATTTTTCGGGATGAGGAGACGATCATTCATGAAAGCGGAGAAGATTATCATGAATTCTATCGGCGGGAAATTGCGCCATTTAAAGGAGAAGTGGAAATTTGGTATAAAAAGAATCGTTCGTTTCTCATAGATCTGAAAATCATTTTCCTCACCGCTTGGGTTGTTATTTTCTCAGATGGTTTACAATTAAATTCATTATTTTGCGATATCCCTAGGCATCCGATTTTCAATCCTTGATATAAGAGCGGGCAGGGCGCTCGAAATGATCAATTATAGATTACTTTTTCGATAAACCTAGATAGACATTAAGCGCTGCTAAGGTATCCTTTCTCAAGAAAAATGGATAATCTTACCCCCGCTTACGCCGTTGCCTTCATCGCAACGGCGTTTTTTGTCTCGATGATTTTTACGAGAATTTTCATCGCGGTGGGGCCGCGTCTCGGGCTGATGGATGAGCCTGATGAGCGGAGGGTTCATGTGACGCCGGTTCCTCGTGCCGGAGGATTGGCAATTTGGATGGCGTTCCTCATCGCTCTTTGGGCCGCTGATGCCATTTTCCCGAATTTATTTATTGGGCATCATGCCACCAAAAATCTCGCTTGGACAATCTCGAGCTCGATTTTGATTTTGGTTGGCTTTATCGATGATCGAGCTGGCCTTAAGCCGCTGTCGAAGCTGGGAGGGCAGGCGATTGCGGCTGCTGTTTTTTATTATATTCACTACCCCGAAGGGTTTTCGATCGCTGGCTTTGAGATTCCCTATGCCGCAGCGTGGGTTATTTTTGTGATCTGGTGTGTTGTTTTGATCAATGCCTTTAATTTGATCGATGGACTCGATGGCTTGTGCGGAGGCTTAGTGATCGTGAGCCTCAGCATGATTTTAGCTATTGCGTGGAGTAACGGAAGCTGGAGAGATTCTACTTTTATTATTCTCATGATTGGGGCGGTTGCGGGTTTTCTGGTTTATAACTTCAATCCAGCTCGGATCTTTTTAGGAGACGCGGGTTCGATGATGCTGGGATTTTTTATCGCATCATCAGCTAATGACATCGCCGGAGAACGAGCGCTCATTGGCTCGCTCATACTTCCGATCGCGATCGCAGGGGTGCCTCTTCTAGATGTCATCTTGGCGATTTGGCGTCGCATTGCACGGCGAGAACTTCAGAAAACTCAGGGTGAGGATAAGAAGGGTGGAGTTTTTTCAGCGGACAAAGATCACTTACACCATCGTCTGCTCGAGATGGGGCTAAGCCAGCGGAAAGTGGCTTTCATTCTCCAGCTGTTTGCGGTCATTATCGCAGTCCTGTGTCTTCTGCCTATGGTGGCTGGAGGTAGGGCTGTGGTAGTCACTATATTCGGATTTTTAATTGTTGGGCTTTTTAGTATTAACCACTTTGCGCGGATCGAGCTGACGGAAGCTGGAAATTTAATGCGCGTCAAAATTAAGAGCCGGACTCTGGGGCTCTCGAACCGGGGCCTACATTTCATTTATGATGTTGGGGCTCTCTTATTGGCCTGCTTTTTAGCGATGGTTGTTGAAACAAATTTTGGCCGTCGTCTTGATACGCAGCATGTTTGGTCAATCAATTATCTGCTTCTTTTTGTAGTGATTGGGATGGTTCTTTTAAAGATCGCTGACACTTACCGTCGGATTTGGAGTCGCCCGACTTTTGCGGACTTCTTTGTGGTGGGAGTGGTCCTCTCGATGTCTGGTCTCCTGGCTTCCTTAGTTTGGTCGTTGAACAAGGAGGATGTAACTTGGTCCGATTATCGTGCGGGATTGCTAGCCGGGCAATTTTCTCTCTGGTTGGTGCTACTCCCCCGCGCAATACCAGTCATGTTGAGGGAATTTGCGATGTCTGCAAACCGTCGCCGATCTACCTTTGAAAATTCATCAAAAAAGCAGGTCTTAGCCTATGGAGCTGGAGCCAATGGAGCGCGCTTGGTCGATTTTATCAAGGTCGGCGGGAGCGAACGGATTTCGAGGTTCCAAATTGTCGGCTTCTTGGACGAGCACCGGAGCTTCAGGGGGAGGCTTTTCCGCTGCTTTAAGGTATTTGGCGGTCTAGACCAACTGGGGGAGCTGAGCAAAAAGGAGAATCTCGATGGTCTGGTGGTCACAGTTTCCAAGCTTTCGGACGTGCGGTGGGCAGAGCTGATGAGTGAAACGAAGGCTCATGGGCTAAAGCTTTATCGCTGGGGATGTGATAAAGATTTTCACTCGGTAGAAGGGGCCTCAAATGAAAGTGAAAGCCGGGCGGACTCTTGAAGGCTAAGAGAGACGTTAGGTGCTTTTTGAGCTCAGAACACCTCCCTAAAAGAAAAAATACTGCGACTTGTGATAGCCAAAGAATCAGCCTAGGTTTCCCAGGCCAACAGTTTATCGCCGCACACCTTTTCTAAATGGTTTCGCTTAATTTTTTAATCTCAATGAACCTTCGGCGATTTCTGGTAGCTGTTTTTTGCTTGCCTGTTATTTTGGCTTTTTCGGCTGAAGCCGACCTGTCGTGGACCGATTTATCACAAGAGTATGATGGGCAGAAAAGATCTCCGGTAGTGACAACGGATCCACCAAATCTCGAAGTCACGCTAGAGTATTTCCCGAGGTCAAATTCCGAAGTGCTTTTCCAACGTATTCCGGAGATTGACCAACCTTCCTATCCCAGTTACGGGCTCAATGGTAAATCGGACATAGGTCTTGGCGATCTTGTTGATTTAGAAATAGATAATCAACGGTTGGAATCAGTCGATGTCGCGATGGTGAATTATTCGCAAGCCGCAAGTTGGCCTCAACTAGCCGAGGAAAATCCGGAGGGATATCTTCACCCACTCACGCTGACAATCTACCGGGTCCTCGGAGATGATTTGTTCCTGGTGACCGAGAAAACTCAGGACTTTCTCATTCCTTGGCGGCCTGCGACCTTGGATGATGGAGGGGAATATCCTTATGGGGGTAAGGCCTTTCGGGCACGATTCAACTTCACGGAAGAGAAGTTTTTGGCGGGTAATCTCGCCCTTGTGATTTCTTATAATACCAATCAAGGCGGCCCAGCACCACTTGGGGTCGCGGGGCCCTACGATACCCTCAATGTCGCTTTGAATGATGACACTCCATTGGTTGGAAGCGATGATAATCCTTCTCGGGTGGTCCGGCAGACTGCCAGTAGCATCTACCAATCTAGAGCTTTTGGAACGAGGGCTCCTATGTTCGTGGTGCGTGGGTTTCCCGCCTCTCCTGCAACCGGCCAGCCCATCGAGGCTGGCGGTTATCTCGTTCGGGCCACTGTTGATGACGGCGACTTTACTGCTGAGGTCTACGAAAATTTTGAGATTACCCCGCAGGAGGTCGAGCTTGAATTGCTCGGGGTGCGCCAAGTCGCTGATGGGTCCCCTAAGACCATCGAAGTGGCCGAGATCCCGGAGGGGTCTTCGGTCGAGGTGGTCTTTGCGAAGCGGGATGATCTCCCGGTGGAGGAGGGACTCTATCCCTTCTTCGTGCGCCTGAGCGGAGGGAATTCTTTTGGGTCCCGATCCGGAGTGATGCGTCTGGTGGCTGAGGAGGATACTTCACCGCCTGTGATCACATTGACTGGTCCTGAGTCAGTGACCATTGAAGCAGGGTCTGAGTATACCGACGCTGGAGCAACGGCGACCGATACTCTGGATGGGGCAATTGTAGTTGTGGTAGACAACAAGGTGAACACCCAGGTTCCGGGTTCTTACCTTGTGAGTTTCAGGGCAACAGATGCGGCAGGTAATGCCGCAGTGGAAGTGACACGCACCGTGATTGTGGAAGACACAATACTGCCCGTGATCACATTGACCGGTTCTGCCTCGGTGACGATGGAAGCAGGATCTGAGTATGTCGATGCAGGGGCTACGGCTTCCGATACCGTCGATGGGGCGATTCCGGTGGTAGTAGACAACAAGGTGAATACTCAGGTTCCGGGTTCTTACCTTGTGAGTTTCACCGCAACAGATACAGCTGGTAATGCCGCGGTGGAAGTGACACGCATCGTGATTGTGCAGGACACCTTGCCGCCCGTCATCACATTGACCGATTCTGCTTCGGTGATGGTTGAAGCAGGAGCTGACTATACCGACGCAGGAGCAACAGCTTCTGATACTCTCGACGGGGCGATCGTGGTGGTAGTAGACAACAAGGTGAATACCCAGGTGCCGGGTTCCTACCTCGTGAGTTTTACGGCAACAGACGCAGCTGGTAATGCCGCAGTGGAAGTGACACGCACTGTGATTGTGCAGGACACTTTGCCGCCCGTGATCACATTGACTGGTTCTGCTTCGGTGATGGTTGAAGCAGGAGCTGACTATACCGACGCAGGAGCAACTGCTTACGATACTCTCGATGGAGCGATTACAGTGGAAGTAGAAAACAAGGTGAATGCTCAGGTTCCGGGTTCTTACCTTGTGAGTTTTACGGCAACGGATGCGGCAGGTAATGCTGCGGTGGAAGTGACACGCACCGTGATTGTGGAGGAGACAAACATCTTACCGCTGGTGATCACTTCAATTTCTACTGCTGCTAATGGTGATGTGTCGCTCACGTGGAACTCACGGGAGGGGCAAACTTATGCGATCCTTGCCAAAGATGATCTGAACGAATCTGATATTAGTTTATGGAATGAGCTCGATGGTATCATTGAATCACAGGGTGCTTCAACGACAGCCGTGATTTCGAGCGAAGTCGTTCACTCGATCACCGATACCGGTAGAATATTTTTCCGAGTTCGTAAGCAGAGATAAAATTAATCAAAATTCCGATTTCTCAAGGCTGCCCGTTTAATAGCGGGCGGTCTTTTGTATTTTATATCGAAAGGCTTCCCTCAACTCTTGTTTTTCTCTTTTCATCTTCTGTTTCAAGAAGTTTGAAGTGGGGACGTTGACTCTCTCGGCCGAATTGTATTGGCTTATTGCATGATCGGTTTTTCGGAAAGGGCAAGTGGGGAGGTCTTGCCTCCCAGGGTCGGTTTATTTTTGATCGGGACGATTTTCTTGGTGGTTCTCGGAGCGTCCGCCCCTTGGCATCTCCGAATGGGCATGGCCCTTCTCCCTCTGGGTCTCTTGATGGTGTTTTCTTCCCGCGTGGTTAGGTTATCCCGTCCTTCCTTGTTTTTAGGATGTGGAATGGTTCTTCTCAGTTTGGGTGCCTTTTTACCTGCCGATCTTATCGGTCGCCCTAGTTGGCGAGAGGGATTGGAAGCGCTTGGGGTGGAAACCGGAAAGCTGAACGTCATCCAATGGCAGATGGCTCTGGAATATCATGCGGTCTATTTCTTTTTAGCTTTTACCGCGTTTTGGATCTTGGGGCTTCGCTTTTCTGCGCGCGCCACATCTCAATTGGCTATGGCCTTCGTGATTGGCGTAGCTCTCTATGCGATCGTCGCAAAGGTTTCCGAAAATCAGTTGACTCTCAATCGTGGAGGTGAGGTTTTTGGTTTTTTTCCCAATCGAAATCATAATAGCAATCTTCTCAGTCTCGGATTTGTTTGCGGGCTCGGGGCTTTGTTTCAAGCCATCCGTTCCAAGCACTTTGTCCGGATGGCCATCCTGTTGATTTTCAATGGAGTGATCCTCTGGGCGGTCTTCAGTTGGAACATGAGCCGGTCGGGAATCGTTTTGTGCCTCCTCGGTCCCTGTTTGTGGTTTATCGGTTTGGGGTGGCGATATTTCGGGAGAAATGAGCTCAAGGCCTTCGCCTTGATCATTCTACTGGGAGTCGGAGTGTTCGGTCTTAATGAATTTGGAGTCAAAAAGCGCTTAGATAAAAACCTAGATGATATTCTTGAAGAAGTTGTCAATACTCCCGGTTCGCACGAATCTCAGAGACTTACAGATATCACATTTAGATTTCTGATTGCGCAGGATACTTTTAACTTATTCAGAGAATTTTCCATGACTGGTGTAGGTTCAGGCCAGTTCCGTTGGGTTTTTCCCCAGTATAGGGATCTGTCTATATCTGTTCATCATAAGGCTGCAGCCCACCCAGAAAGTAGTTGGTATTGGCTGGCTGCAGAATGGGGGCTTCCCGCGGCTCTTTGCCTCTTGGTATTGGTGATTTTCATCTACGTAGCTGGGTATAGGAACATCCGTAAGCGAGGCAATCGAGATCGTGCGCTCCGTTTTGGCTGCCTCGTCGCTTCAGCAATGGTCCCATTGCATTCCCTTTTTGATGTTCCGGCCCATCGCCCCTCGCTTTTGCTCGCTTCTCTCGTTCTCTTTGTGATTTCCCAGAACCACCAAGCCGCCACGGAGCTTGCTCCCAAAAAATGGTCCCGGGCTCTCGGAGTGGTCGTCGGATTATGCCTGATGACAACGGGCGTCCTTTTTCTTGGAGCTACTTCCTTTGGTTGGAGAAAGCCTCTCATTGTGCAATCTGCTGAGGACTTAGCCCAGGGAGCGGAACTTTATCGGAAGATCAAAGAGGAGTTTAATCCTCTGAATCCACTGCAAAGTCTTCATATGAGAAAAGAGGTCGTGGAAGTGGCGGGTCAAATCATGAGGGATGTCCCTCTTGATGGTCGTTTATACCGTTTGCGGGCTCTCGCCTCGCTCACGCTGATTGACCGGAACGATGAAACTGCCAGGGACTTTGCAATCGATCGCGCACTTATCCCTTTTTCTATTAGTATCCCCAAAATCCATGCCGCGGCCTCTCTTCCCTATTTGGATGAGGAAGTCGCAAAGGGCTGGCAGGCTGCCCTTGAGAATGCCGGCCGCGTTGATGAGATTAAAGGTGAGACAAGTAGTGAGCGGGTCAGGGTAATAAATTCAATCCGTTCGGTAGTGCGAAAAAACCCTCGCTTTGAAGCAATGGCCCTCGAGATCATTGGGATCGAGAAGTTTGAGTAATCTAGAGCGTTGAGAAAAGGTCTTATTTGATCGCTGGAAGCATCCGTGGTTAGGAAATGAAAAGACAATTATAATATTTTAGCCCTGTTAAATTTAGGCAGTAAATAAAATCAATAAAAGATCGCTTGAGACACAGCTTGCTTGCCGGTTCGAGCCGTCTTTTTTAATTTGAGTGTTTAAATAAACGAATTTAAACAAGATTCCAAGTTGTCCCCCGACCTTTGCCTGTTGGCCTTACATGCCCTTCGCTTTTTAATCGGCTGAGCAGGGGTGAGGCGGTTTCATTAATCTGCGCACTAATCTCTCCAGCGGTGATTCCAGGGTGCTGCCTTATCAAGTCTTTGACCCTAGTGAGTAATTCTTGGGTCGCCTCCTTCGTTCGGCGGGTATTGGTTTTACTTGATCGGCGCTTTGGTGATTTTTCGATATTAACGCCTAAGGCACTTAGCTTTGTATTTAATTCTATTAATTACAAGAAATTCTTAGTTCAATAGAAGTAAAATTTTTTCTTTAGCTTCTCCTCGCGTTGCGACCTTCATCGATGAGCTTCCAGAAGTGCTTTGAATCAGCCAGTGCTTCGTCTTCTCCTACGGGGAGTTTCAAG
>Ga0315330_10001216_pt1 | contig 17168 bp, 14 predicted proteins | sample M140m34915metaG_FD_203453 | JGI IMG/M metagenome (GOLD analysis project Ga0315330, IMG submission 203453) | Ammonia-oxidizing marine archaeal communities from Monterey Bay, California, United States - M1 40m 34915 | ecosystem: Environmental > Aquatic > Marine > Intertidal zone | place: USA...
ATCGGCGCTCGCGCGCGCGGGAGGCGTCGCGTGGCACGACGCGCGCGAGAACGTCGTCGCGTGCGCGGGAGGGCGCGGCGCGCGCGACGCGGCGTCGGTGACGATCGGTGCGACGACGCGCGACGACCCGCGAACGAACGAACGAACGAACGCACGAACGCGGATCGGGACTGACGCCGAGCGCGCGACGCGACGGACCGATAGGGACGTGGGACGCGAGGACGCTGACGACGAGCGGCGACGCGCCGACGGCGAGCGAAGGCGCGGCGTACGCGCACGACGATGGAACGTCGGAACGAACGCTCGGGAGGAAAAGGGCGATGACGTACGCGTTCGGTGGCGCGGATGACGGCGGGAGGATGCACGGGGAGACGCGGGCGATGGATCGAGAGACGAGGAAATGGACGCGGTTGGCGACGAAGGGACGAGGACCGACGAAACGCGCGGGCGCGGCGGCGACGGTGACGGCGAGAGGGCGGTTGTTCGTGCACGGGGGGGTGGGAGAGGATGGGAAGTATCTCGCCGACGCGTACGAGTTGAATTTAGATTCGTTGATTTGGAGAGAGGTGAAGATGAACGGGTCGGCGCCGACGGCGCGAGCGTTTCACACCGTGAGCGCGCTGAGTACGATGTTGGTGTGTTTCGGTGGCGATAATGGGACGGAGTTTTTGAGGGAGACGTACTACATGCCCTACGACGACGAGGTTTGGCGCGAACCCGACGCGGCGGCGTACGTCGGCGAAGACAGCGAAAACGTGTGTTGGCCGTGCGAGCGCGCGTGTCACACGGCGACGCCGCTGAGCGACGGCGATACGATGATCGTGTTCGGTGGGTTAAGCAAGAATAGCGTGTCGTTGAGCGACACCTGGGCGTGGTCCGCCACGGAGCTGTGCTGGAGCCCGGTGGAGCCGCCATCGCAAGAGCCGGACGCGCGCTTCATGCACACCGCCACCGTCGTCGGCGACGGTTTAGTCGTCCTCGGAGGGATGACGCTGAACTTGAAAGGAGTGGACAGCGGCAAGTCGCACCGCGTGTTCGATCACATGTACATTTTAACGGGTTTGCAGCTCCTGACGCACCCGGCGAGAAAAGCGACGCAGGGCAAACCGAACGACTCGCCGCCGCAGCGCTCGACTCGAAAATCCTTTTCACAAGAACACCCAGAGGGGTTACCGCCAAAGAAGAAGCACTCAGCAGCGGTGAAAGAGATGCAGCGTAAGAGTTCGCGTCAGTCGATGGAGATCGTCGCGGCGGCGGTAGACGTCGCGGCGGCGGCGGAGCCCGAGGCGAGACGGAAAGCAAAGGCGGCGGAACCGAAGCCTTCGGAGCCCGCACCGTCGGCGCAAAAGACTCTTTCAAAAGGACCATCGACGCCTAATTTCTTCTCGAAAGAAGCGACGGCGGAGTTCGAGCGCGGAGTCAGGACGCGCGGAACCGAGATGAGAGTCGTCGCCGCGCCTCTCGCGAAAAAGCCGAAGACGCGCGCGCCGAATCCTAAGAAGAACGTCGCCAAGCCGGCTTCAAAGTCGAGTCCCCCGCCGAAGCGTGCAGTGAAAGGCCCAGTGCATGCGCACCAAACATCGTCTCCACCGGCGCCCGCAACGATAGACGTCGAAAAACGCTCATCGGTGCAAGTAGTTAAAGAGTCCGCGAACGTCGCGCCGCCGCGCGCGGATACGCGCGACATTCCCGTGCCAGGCGTGAAGCTCGCACCGCCGGACGACGTGGACGAAGACGAAATCGACTTGTTCTCAGGACCCGTAAACGTATCCGATCGTGTCAACGACGAGCAAACACGACAGGAGGCGGAAAATACACCCACGCCGGAGGCGCCGGCGCCTAAGAAAGTCGCCGCGACGGCTGCGTCGATTCCGGGGGTGAAGTTGGCACCGCCGGACGACGACGAGGAGGTAGGCGCCGTGGAAAAGTCGACGCCGAGCCCACAGCCAGTCGTTGCGTCGCCCACGAAGAAGTCAACGACGCGAGAGGTGGCGGTCGCGGCGAAAGAGTTCCCCATCCCAGGCGTTCGATTGGCCCCAGTAGACGACGACGAGTGGGAAGACATGGACCCGGAGGAGCGCATGCCGTCGTTCCAAACGAGTTCGGATCAAGAGGCGCCCACGATCGCTGGAAGTGATTCGCCCGAGAGTGTCGAGGTGCCGTACGAATGGATCGCGAGTGACGACCAAAAGTTTTCAATTTTGAAGGAAAAGGCGACGGGGAAGGAAATTAGAAGAATCCCCTTGCCGGAGAGTTTGCGAGACGAAGAGTATCGAGAACGACGAGAACGAAAACAACCGGCATCTAAAGTGCAGCTAGTACCGGCGCCAGTCGAAGCGAAGGAGCCACAGCCGTCCTCGACGAAAGTCGCCAAACCTCTGAGCGTAGACGTCGACGTTGCGTTCAAGGTTTACGCGACGTTCCAGTTGACCAAATCTGCAAAGCTTTACGAGGGCATGGGACACGACGAGTGCACAAAGGCGCTCCAAGCCGCTTGGCGTAATCTGACGAAGGAAGAGCACGATGAGTGGTTGGAGATGGCTCAAGGTCCACCTTCCGCACGCAAACGCAAAGATCGCGAGGGGGAACATCCTGACAAAGAAGACGCCAAACCGTCGACATCTTCCAAAGACAATCTCGAAGTGACGCGTCTTCGCCGTGTCGCCGCCGCGCATTTGAACATGCAATTTCGCGCCGATGTCGAGCACGCCGCGGGCGCTGGTGACTTTCGCGGTGGTGATCTCGCCATGCTCGGTGAATACGTCACCGGCGTCGTCACTGGCGGCTTCGACGCCGGATACTTTGCCACCATGAGCGTGCAAACCGACGACGGTCCTCGCAACTACCGCGCCGTGTTATTCTCCCCCGTTCTGTGCTCGCAGCGCCTCCTTCCATCCGGCACCGATGACGGCGACAAACGTCCCACGCTCGTCTTACCCAGCTACTGCGTCCCCGGCACGTCCAACTCCGTCGCTCGCAACATCGTGTTCACCCGCGAAGACGCGAGCGACGGCGCCATCCGCGCCGACGCCGTCTGGGGCCATCCCCTCCCCGACGTCCCATCCAAGCCGATCGTCGCCCTCGTCGACGAAGACGTCGATCGCAAACTCCCCGAAGATCGCGCGCTTTAGAGTTCGCCGCGGTGACAATCACAATTCACAGTTTACGATTCAACAAATCGCGCGTCTTCGTCGCGCCGCGCCGAGAGCCAAAAAAAGCCACCGAGGTCGGCGCGAGCTCGGCACCCCGACGCATTTCTTCGCGCCTCGTGCGACGATGTGCCGACGCGTGCAGTGCTCGAAGTGCGATAAACCCACGTGGGCGGGTACGCGCGATGCGATCGACGCCTCGACGCGCGCGCGCGCGCGCGACGACGACGACGCCGCGCGCGACGAATGCTCGACCGAACGACTGACCGCGGACGCGATTCGCTCAGGATGCGGCATGCACATCGAATCCGCGCTCGCGGGCGTCGCGGTGGAAGACAGGTGCGCGTGTGAGCGCGGGAGCGTGTTCGGGAGCTTGTTCGGGGGGAAGAAGACGTCGAACAAGGAGGGGAAGTAGACGCGCGGCTTTCGTCGCCCGCGAGCGAGCGTCGTAAGAAAGGCGAACGGATTATGATTACGATCACGGTTTACGCGACGAGTCGAGCGAGGATTCGAATTCGGCGGCGAGCTCGCGCTTGAGGTTAGAGATGGTGGTTTTGGCGTCTCGCGCGGAGTCGCGGAGACGCTCGAGGCGTCGGCGCGCCGAGGCGTGCTCGCGAAAACCGTCGTCGATGGAAACCTCGAGGTCGAGCTCGCGTGCGGATGGCGTGGCTGAAACGTCGATGATGCGGGCGATTTTGAGAGCGTCCAGGGCACCGCGATCGGTGTTGATTTTGGTTTTGAGCTCGTTCATGCGTCGCGCGAGAGTTCGCGCCTCGGCGGCGAGCGCCTTGGACTCATCCGTTTTACGTCGAAGCATCGGCGCCACGCGCGAGATGTCGCGACAAAATTTCGTAAATATCTCTTCGTTCGGGTCTTCATGAACGGCATCAGCGGCGTCGGCGGTGCCTTGATCTATCGCCGAAGGTTCCATTGGCGGTGACGCGGCGCCCGTCACCGCGCCGGCGCGTTCGGCGCTCCGACACATGTCGCGCAGTATTTGCTGCACGGCTCTAATTTTTGCCACGCTTGATCCACACTCGAGCACGTAATCATCTTCATCCACGTACATACGCACGTTTGCTCGCAAAATCTCGAGCACGTCGGCGCTTAGCTCGAGCTCAAGCGCGTCGTTTTCGCTCGATTCCACTCGCCGAAGCAATGCGAGTTCCACGCGCAGGCGTTTATTTTCTTCCTTCAAACGCGCGATGAGCATGTCCACGTCGAGTTCTTCATTCATGAAGACTTCGTTCGATATCTTACGCACGCGCTGGGCGAATCGACACGTGCTAACGCTCTCATCGAACGCGCCGTCGTCCGCGCTCGCCGTGGCAATCATAACGGTTTGACAATTCCCACCGAGACTGTCTCGTAGCATCGTCGTCATCAAACTATTTCTGTACGGCACGTGAATGTTTTCGTTACCATCGGCGCGCTCCTGTAATGCCACGATGACTTGCTCCAGGAAGTGCAACGAGACGTTGATGTACTTGGCCTCTTGCAGCGTCGCGCCGTCGACGCGGCTTTTGTTCACCCGTTCGCTCCCTGCCAAATCCACTAGATTCAATTTCGCCCGACGCAACGTGTCCGCCCCGCGCGATCGCCGCGTGATGGTGATGGTAAATATGCAATGCGATCGACTGGACGCCATATTCAGCGGCGTCTCCGCCACCGCTCGGTTACTATCGCCAACGAAGAGCAAATCGAGCGCCTCGGCTTCGCTCGACACAACGCGCGTCGTCAGATCCATCGTGTGCATGCACCCGTGTTCGTCCTCCATCAATCGAACCTTTGGTAATGGGATTTCTGACGCTCGCGCGTATCCTCGCGCCGCGCTCTGTCGCTCGTCCAACGTCGTCGCGAGTAAATCGTACCCTTGTTCCATGTAAATCTCCGCGTAACTCACCTCCACAGTGAACTTCGCATCCTCGTCCGCTCCGATCTTTGCGATGCGTTCGAAAATCAACGACAGCGCCCTGGGGACGATGCCTCGATCCTCGTACCGCGCCGGTCCTCCCGTCAGCGTGTACGTCTTCCCGCTCCCCGTCTGCCCGTACGCGAACAGCGTGGCGTTGTACCCGCCCAGCGCCGCCTCCACGACGTCGCGACCGACGGCATCGAACACCATCGCCTGACTCGCGTCTTCATCGAACACATCATCGAACGCAAACACGTGTCTCGCATCCTTCGCTCCCGCGCGTCGTTCAGACGCCGCGCGCGCGCACTCAACCACCCGCGCGCGAGTCGATTCGTCTTCCTCTTCGTCGCGCTCGAGCGCGCGTATCGACGCCTCCGCGCGCGCCGACCGCGACGCGCGACGCGGTCGCAGGCGTAAAAACGTCCGTATTCGCGTCGTCGACGCCGCCATCGCCCGCGGTCCGTCCAGGCGTCACCGGACGCGCGTCGTTGTACCGGTCGGGTTTGTACCGGTCAGTACCGGTCAACCGTCGCGCCGCGCGAACCGTCACACGAGCGCGCGTCGCGCGTCGCGCCGCGCCGCGTCGACGATGCAGGCGCTGGCGACGTCGTCTGACGCGCCCGCACCGCGCGAGGCGCGCGACGCCGCGCGCGAGACGCCGGTCGGTCCCACGAGGTCGAGGTCAAACGCGACGCGCGACGACGTCGACAGCGCCGCGGAGGACGCCGGCGACGCCACGGCGTCGACGTCGTCGCGCGCGTGCGTCGTGCTGTCGCTCGGACGCGCGGTCGTCGGCGACGCGCGGTACGCGAACGGCGCGCGCGCGTTCTGCGACGGCTACCGCGCGCGCCGGGACGCGGCGGCGAACGGAAGCCTCGGAACGACGACGGCGAGCATCGAGGCGACGAGTTTCGGACCTTTGTTTCGAGTCGTGCTGCACGATTACGACGATGAAGCGTTCGTGGCGCATCATCCCGGGACGGCGACGCGAGAGGCGAAGCGTTTCGTCGACCGGGCCACGGGACGTCGTACGACGTGTCCGTCGTACGACGACGTATTTGGGTTCAGCGATCCGAGCATAGAGCAAAGGTTGAGCGCGCTGCCGAACATGGATAAAGTCGTGGGATACGTGCGACCGACGGTGCGAAATAGGTATCGGATGAGCGAGGCTGAGGTGGTCGAACGGCGCCGGCGTGAGGCCATCGAAAACGCGGGCGCCGACGAGACGCCGAGCATCTTCAGGACGCCCAGCGTCGAAAAGTGCGATGTGTGTGATTCTGTTCGAGAGTTTGACCAAGATGTGCTCGTGCAGTGCGATGAGTGCATGATTTTGGTTCACATGGGTTGCTACGGCGTCACGACTGCGCCGACGGGCGGGCGTTGGCTGTGTCGAGCGTGCGAACTCGGCTTGCGCACGCCGCCGCGGTGCGCGCTGTGTCCGAACGTGGGTGGTGCGATGAAACCAACGTTGTGTGGGAGGTGGTGCCACGTCGTATGCGCGTTGTGGGCGGAATGCACGTTCGCGCATCCTGATGGCGTCGCGGAGCCCATCGAAGGCGTCGACACGGTTCCAGCGGAGAGTTTGAAAGCAACGTGCGCGGTGTGCGAGCAAAGTTACGGCGCGTGCGCGCAGTGCATGGGTACGAAAAAGTGTCAAAAAGCGTTTCACGTGTACTGCGCGAGAGACGCGGAGTGTGGATACATCGCGCACTCGCGCACGGTGGCGCAGCTGAAACAGGCGGGCATTCGCAAATTCATCGTGGGTTACGAACAGCCTCTGCGAAACACCGACACACTTTTGTTTCCGAGTTGTCCCGCGTGCGCAAACTGGCGAGGTCGCAAGCGCAAACGGCGCGCGTCGACACCGAAGAAGCGAACTCAGACACCGAAGACAAGGCCAACTGTGGATTCGCGCGAAGTCGAAGACAAAGACGAAGACGCGAAACCACTCCAGTGCGCCAAGTTTGACCCTTTAGGCGCGTACGCTCGCGCGTTGACGGTGTCGCCAAAGGATTCGATACCATATCTCGTCACGGGCGCGCGAACGAGTCGCTTGGAATCGTTCAGTCTTCGAGCCGTCGCACTTGCCGATCCGCCGCGAAATCTGAACGAGCGTTTCGAGCGCATGAAGGCGACGATTTCAGATCGCTTGACGCTGGGGAAATCGTATATTCACGGCTATGGTTTATTCGCAAAACGCGCGCACGCGCGAGGCGAGATGATCATCGATTACGTCGGCGAAATCGTGCGTCCAGTCGTTGCCGATATTCGCGAGCGCGACGTGTACGACACCTGTTTCGGCAACGGGACGTACATCTTCGCGCTAGGCGGCGACGATCAACCCGTGCGCTTAGACGCCACGTGTGCAGGAAATCTCGCAAACTTGGCCAACCATTCGTGCGCGCCGAACGCGCATTCGAGACAAGTGTACGCCGCGAACGACAACCACATTTGCTTATTCGCGTCGCGAAACATCCAGCCCGGCGAGGAAATTTTGTACGAGTATAGACTCGGCGCCGATCAGACGTTACGATGCAACTGCGGCGCCGCAAACTGTCGCGGCGTCGTCAACTTTACCGCCGAGCACCCGGCGTAGAAATTAGACGAGTTTTAGTAGTTGAGTCTAGCGTCGCCGTCGACGACGCGCCTTCTCTCACCCATTCCTCCCATATTATTACACTACGCGACACCCACGACGACGATCAATCCTCCTTCGCCGCCTCCGCAAAATACGGATTCTCCTTCGGCTCTTCGATGATTTCAATCTCGTGATCAAAATCCCACGGCTTCCACGCGCGCATCTTCGGAATCAGCGCCAACTCGTCCTTCGCCGCCTCGTACATCTCCTCGATTTGCCCCTCCCCGATCGCGTCCTCGATCTCCCTCACGCTCCCTCCCGCCCTCACCTTGGCCAACCGTTCGGCGTACAGCTTCGTCACCGCCTCGCGATACCCCGCATCGCTCGGGATCCCGACCTCGACCTCGCGCAAAACCTCCTCGCAGATCGCCTCGTACGTCGCCTTCGCGTCGTCGAGCACGTCGAGCCCGACGATGCCCGTGGTCTGTTTCTCCGATCGCGACGCGCTCGCGACGTACGCGCGCGACGCCGCGCGGCGCGTCAGAAGCGCGCGCGCGACGCGACGCAGGTGCATCCTCCGTCGTCCGTCCGTCCGTCCGTCGCGACGACGTGTGCGGCGCCGTCGCGTCGATCGCGCGGCGCGCGCGTCGTAGGGTTTATCTCGCGCACCTTTTTCGACGCGCACCTTTTACTACATCGGGAACTTTTGCGCTCGAACGCGCGCTTTTTCGAATAAATCACGAGCCGTAGAGCGAGGGACGCGCGCCCCATCACCGCGCGCGCGACCGCGCGGTGTCGCCGCGGCGTCGCCGCGCCGACCGCGGACGACGACGCGATGCGGTCGAGCGACGACGACGACGACGACGACGACGACGAAGACGAAGACGAAGGAGACGAAGCGTACGAGGCGCGCGATGGCGACGACGACGACGACGACGTCGTCGTGACGCAACGGGACGTGAAAGCGGCGAACATCGCGTCGCTCGTGAACGGGACGTTGGAGACGTGCGCGCGACCGTACGTGCGGGGACTGACGGTGGAGGACCCGGCGGTGACGCTGAAACGGGCGTTTAAATCGCCGTTTCCGAACGCGCCGAATCGGAGCGGTGCGGGACGAGCGATGCGATGCGACGGCGATGCGAATGGGATGGAGGCGCGCGAGACGCGTTTGAATCTTCGCGTCGGCGAGGGAAACCGGGCACCCGAGGGAAGAAGGCGGCGCGCGAAGACTGACGATGAAACGCGCGCGTCGAACGATCGCGATTCGTGCGAACAGCGGAATTGGAGCGACGGTTGGCGAGTCGACGGGTGTTCGTGCCGTGGGGGTCGAAGGCGAGCGACGTCGCGAGGGCGTTGCCGAAGCCGACGCAGTGCGCGGCGACGGAGGAGGCGATCGTATTGCCGGAAGGGATCGAGGATTTAGTGCTTTGGGAGCCGGATCGCGAGGGTGATGGTGGAGAGACGAGCGCGACGGCCGGTGGGGCGAGCGCGAAACCGATCGTGGTCGATCGCATGCTCACGAGATGGTTGCGACCGCACCAACGCGAGGGGGTCAAGTTTATGTTTGAGTGCGTCATGGGTTTGCGCGATTTCGAAGGCCAAGGGTGCATTCTCGCGGATGACATGGGTTTAGGTAAGACATTACAAGGGATCACGCTGCTCTGGACGCTCTTGAAGCAAGGTATCGATGGTACGCCCGCGGTGAAGCGCGCGTTAATCGTCTGTCCGACGTCGCTGGTGTCCAACTGGGACGACGAGTGCAACAAGTGGTTGAATGGGCGCGTGAAAACGTTGCCCATTTGCGACTCCACTCGCGCTGAAGTCGTGAGCTCGGTGAAGCAATTTCTCGCCCCGCGACATCTCGCGCAAGTCATGATTGTGAGCTACGAAACGTTTAGGATCCACTCGGACCGTTTCAACTTTGACGGCGCGGTGGATTTGATCATGTGCGACGAAGCGCATCGCCTGAAAAACGGCGAGACGCTGACGAACAAGGCGTTGTGTTCGGTACCGTGCTTGCGAAGAGTGATGCTGAGCGGGACACCCATGCAAAATCACTTGGATGAGTTTTACTCGATGGTTGGCTTTTGCAATCCCGGCTTGCTCGGCACCCCTCCCGAGTTCGCGAAGAAGTTTGAGCGACCCATCTTGGCTGGACGCGAACCAGACGCGACGGAAAAGGAACTCGAACGCGCGCAAGAGGCGAATAGCGAGCTCTCTGATCTCGTCAACAAGTTTATCTTGCGTCGCACGAACACGATTTTGAGTAAGCACCTTCCGCCGAAAGTCGTGGAAGTCGTGTGCTGTAAGCTTTCGCCGCTTCAGCAGGCGCTGTACGAGCACTTTCTCACGTCAAAGGCGGCGAATCAGGCGTTGACTGGAAAGGCGACGGCCGTGTTACCCGCAATCACGGCGTTAAAGAAGTTGTGCAATCACCCGAAATTGATTTACGACATGATTAATGGCGCAAAGAACACTGGTCAAGCGGCGAGCGGATTCAGCACGTGCGCGGAATTTTTTACTCCCGGAATGTACGACGGCGGCGGGGGGCGGAGTGGTCGCGGTGGCGGTGGCATGATGCACGGCTGGGAAGAGCACAGTGGAAAGTTTGCTGTACTCGCGCGTCTTCTCGCTAATTTGCGCGCCGAGACTAAGGACCGTATCGTCATCATTTCCAATTACACGCAAACTCTCGACTTGGTGGGCAACATGTGCCGCGAGCGAAACTACCCGTTCGTGCGCCTCGACGGCTCGACGTCTATCGGAAAGCGTCAAAAGCTCGTCAAACAGTTCAATGATCCCACGAGTAATTCTTTTGTGTTTCTCTTGTCTTCCAAGGCTGGCGGATGCGGTATCAACCTCATCGGAGGTAATCGTCTCGTGTTATTCGATCCCGACTGGAATCCCGCCAACGACAAGCAAGCCGCCGCGCGGTGCTGGCGCGACGGTCAAAAGAAGAAGTGCTACTTGTATCGCTTTTTGGCCGCGGGCACGATCGAGGAGAAAGTTTTCCAGCGTCAACTGTCCAAGGAAAGCTTGCAAAACGTCGTCAACGGTTCGGGGGAACTCGAACAATCCGTCATGTCCAAGGACGAGTTGCGAAAGTTGTTTTCGTTGGACTGCACGACGTACTCGGATACGCACGACACGTGCGGTTGCAAGCGATGCCCCGCGCGGAACGGTGACGACCTCGGGTGCGACCCGGACGCGGAATACAAGGAATGGGAGGAACAAATCGACGACGCAGACGAACAAAAGCTCGACGAGTGGGCGCACCATCACCGCATGGACAAAGTTCCCGACGATATGATGAAAAAGTCGGCGGGCGAGGACGTATCCTTCGTGTTTTCGCTCAAAGTTGAGGGCGCGGCTATTGATGAATCGAAGAAAGCTCCAGCACCCGAAAAGAAGTCGGAGGAAGCGTCTGAGAAGAAGCCGACGCCGACGATGCCGTCGCACTCGACGCGCCCGCCGACCAGATTCGTGCCGCCGGCGCGACGTCCGCTCGCGCCGCGAGTTGCGCCGCAGGCGACGGCGATGCCGGCGTATCAACGACCGAGTACTCTGATCGCTGCGAAGCCATCGGAAGGTCGCATGCCGCCCATGCGCGCAGCTGTGAAACCTGCCGCGAAAGCGCCCAAGAAGAAGAAGAAACTTGAGAGCGAATCCGAAGACGAAGACACCGAGGAAGAATCCGAACAGGAAGAATCTGAAGCCGAGGAAGAATCTGAAGAAGATGAGCCAGTCGCTGATACGGAAGGGGACGACGATGATGAAGTACCAGATTCTGAAGATGAAGACGTCGCCGACACCTCTGCGCCGCGTCAAAAGCGATCATCACCGGACGCGGATGAAAGCGCGACGCGATACAAGGCGGCGCGCCTGTCGTCCTTAACGTCAGATCGAGGCTTTGCGGTGCCGCCGCGCTCGCCCAGCGACGAATCCGACGGATACTAGAAAGAAAAAGTTGTTGTTTCATTTTATTAAAAAGCTTCGATTGGCATCGCGTAATAGTGCGCTGCGTCCGCCTCCGCCCGCGCCTCTCTCCCCGGCCAACTGTCGATTCCCATCAAAACGGTTTATTAGTACCCCATCTGCGCCTCGGCGGCTTCCGCGAGGATCGGGAATCGGATGTATTGACCGCTCATGCAACCCACCGCGGCGAACGCGAAGGCGGCGAGAGTGACGACAAAGATGGCGTTGTGCATGATCATGGTCACGATTCCCGGTAAACCGATGCCCAAAATACCCGGTCCGAACAACGCCTCGAGGAGAGACGGGAAAATCAACGCGATGTCGAGCAAAATCGCTTGCATACCGTTGAAGCGGCAAAAGCGCGACAAGTTTTGATTCTTCGCGATCCCAAGATATATGGCGAAAAACATTATGAGATTCCCCATCGGCAACATCGCCACCCCGCGCAAAATCGGCATCAACGGCTTCAACAGCACCACCGCGGCTGGAAACTGGCCGAAGAAGAAGCGCCCGTACCGCAACGCGCTCAACAACGGCAACAAGTACGGCACCAACGCCACGACGCGATCGGGCACGGGAACGATGTTAAATCCACCCCCGGCGTACCCTCGCGCGACGACCGTCGTCGTCCCTCGCGCGCGCGTCGCGCTTCTCTCCCTCGCCGCGACCGCGCGCGTCGTCGTCGTCGTCGTCGTCGTCGTCCCCGCGCGCGCCGTTCGCCGTCCCGTCGTCCGCGTCTCCCCCATCCCGACCGCGCGCGCCGCCACCCTTCGCCCCATCGCCCGCGTCTGTCGCCTCGCCCGCGCCGTCGTCGTTCGCACCGCCGCCCGCGTCGCCGTCGTCGCCGTCGTCGCCGTCGTCATCATCCCTCGATTCGCGCTTTACCACGATTCACCGTCCACCGCCTCGCTTTCGCGCCGCGCCGCTCGCGTCGCGTCCGCTCGACGGTTTTTCCGCGCGTTTCGACGCGACGCGACGTCGCGTCGCTCGATGCCGCGCGCCGTCGCCGTCGTCGTCGTCGTCGATTCGATGCGAGATGCGATCCCGCGCGGGTCGTTACGCGAACCCATAACATTAAAATCCCGTACGTAGACGCGCACTCGACCGATCGATCGACCGACCGCGTGACGTCGACGTCGACGAATGCGAGTGCATGATTGCGCGCGTCGCGACACACCGCGACGCCGACGACCATGCGCGCCGTGAACCGAATCGCCGACGGACGCGCGATCGTCGCGCGCGCGCGACGCGTCGAACGACGACGCGCGACGCGCTCGACGCGGGCGGAAAAAGAGGGCGAACAGATGAATCAAGAGATGGCCGGCGGCGAGATCGGGCTCGGCGGACTGGAGGACATGATGGACAAGGCGGACGGTGGGGCGACGCCGGATTTCGTGAAATCGCTCGGCGTGAAGGAGTTGGACGATGTGTTCGCGATCCTCGGGTCGCAGACGAAGGGCGCGGAGCTCGGGCAGTTGGTGCTGAGCGAAAAGTTTGGGGAGACGCTGTACCGCGAGAGCGGGTTCACGAGCTTGGCGGAGACGATCAACGGTCGATGCGCGGTGCGTTGGCGAGTCGCGCGAGTCGCGTCGTTCGATGGGGATTATGCGTCGAGAATCGCGATGGGGGGACGCGGACGCGCGCGCGCGGTGGCGAGCGCGAGACGGGGCGCGAGACGGGACGCGAGACGCGCGCTCGAGACGCCAGCGCTGGAAATATCTCGTCGCGCGCGCGCGAACGCGCGCGACGCGGCTGACGCGAAGACTGACTGACGAATATGTTTACGCCAACGCAGATGGTTGGTTTCGTTCTCGCCGTCATGAACACCTTCAACGGTGACTTGCTCACGATGATGGCCAAGGTTCCCCTCGCCGTCGTCTTCGTCATCGCCACCATCAGCGCGGCGAGCGTCGTGCAAAAGGTGAACCCGACGGGCTACATCCCGGACAACGTCAACGGTGCCGCCATGAACGCGTACTCCGGCGCTAAGTTGGACGAAGTGTTCACTTACAAGGCGGAACTGGTGAACGGTCGCATGGCTATGCTCGCCATGCTCTTCTTCGTCGCCACCGCGTCGATCTTTTAAGCGCTCGATCGACGTCGATCGAAGCGGCGCGATTCGTCGCGACGTCATTTTTTGTTCAATTCGCGCGATCGCCGCGCGCTCGGTGTGATGGAGGACGAGAGTTGATTCAATATCACTTCCCGTCGTTACCGCACTCGCGCGTCGTCGCATGTTCGTTGTAACATCCGCTAAGCAACACTACTATTCGCATCCGTCTCGACTCCGTCGTCGCGGCGCGTCCGCACTTCTCGCCGCATGCGTCTCACCAAAGCTCAAAAAGAACGCGATGCGCTCCTACTCGCGCGATTTCGTGTCTACCGCGAGTGGTGTCTACCGCGCGAGGTGCGGCAATGCATAGAGATTCGAACTCGCACGGCCAATCAACAACTCTACGAGGACTGTAAACATCTCGCGCAGACGTCGAGAGGGCGAAAGCGAGACCTCGGCCGCGCGCTCGAACGCGTCGGGTGCGCCGAACGACACGCGCACGCGCTCTGTCAATCGTTCATAAGAGGGTCCGCGCACGTATCGTGGACGGCACGCGGAGTTGCGCATGAAATGGCGCGGCAAAAGTACTTGCTCGAGCACTCCGGTGCGTTCAAACGCGAGATCGGCGCGATGGCGGCGAAGATCAACAAACGCCTTCACGAGTTGGTGATGGCGCGCGGACGTGTCGAAAGCGTCAGAGATGACTCAATAGTGTATGAACGAATTCGTTCGGAGGCGACGCGGGATGTGACTGGAGCGGAGACCTTCGCGGCGGCGGCGGCGAGCGTCGCGAGACACTGGCGAGATTTCCCGACCGGAGGTTGGCCGTGGCCTACGGCGCCGCCGCCCGCTCCACTCACGAAAGGAGAAAAAGCGGTGTTATTCTTGAAGAAACTGAAATGTCACGGAGCACGCGAGCACGACAAGTTCGTGAACATCATGAACATGCACAAATATAATTTTCTGAGCGTGCGAGACGTCGATCGAGAAGTCGCCGCGTTGCTGCCGCGTCATCCGCTGCTGCGCGAGTTCAGAGAGACGTTCTTGCGCCCCGCGAGCGCGTGAGCGGTCGCATTGATGCGTGCTAACGCGACCATTATTCGACGATACTGTATGACATGATTGTGTAATATGACTGTATGACTTCCAGACGAGTGACGACGTCGCGACGCCGCCAGACGAGTGACGACGTCGCGACGTCGCGACGCCGCGCGCGCGCTCCTTCACAACGCGCCTCTTCGACGCAATGGTTCGACTGACCAAGATCGAGAAGAACCGAAGAAAGCTCATCAGCTGTAGATTGCTCGTCTATAAGCTCCACGCGCTACCTGTCGAATCGTGGCGAATCATCGAGCGTCATACGCGCGCGTTAAATCTGGAACTCTGGCACAAGACGAAACACTTGCAGCAAACTGCGAAGCAGCGCAGGGCTGATGTGAAGGCGGCTCTCCAGACTCATGGGTGCGAAGATCGCATCGACGAATACCCAATAAGCAAGCGATTTATCGCCGGGAAACTCAAAAGTTGGACGGCGATACGCGTCGCGGAGCACGTTGCAAAACTCAGATATCTCCTAGACGGACACTCTCGGGAGTTTGAACGAGAAATGGCTGAGCTCGAAGGCGCAATCGATGATGAGGTTGAAGAAATCGCCGAGATCGCGGGCATGGAACGAGGCAGAGGGCCGATTTATTTCGGTGGTATTCGTCGTGAGGCGCTGCGCAACGTGCACGGTGCTGAAAGCTACGACGAAGCCCGGATATGCATGGCCGAGAGCTTCACCGGTGAAATGCCGCGGGTCTGGCCTTGGCTCGAGCGCCGGGTCTGAGCGACGATGTCAATAGTTATCGATGTGACTTACAATGCTCGATTGCATACAAAACGTACTCGTTCACACGACAAGATTTGCACGCTCGGCGCGCCCCTCTGGCGTGCGGCGCTCGCGACGCTCACGAGCGAAGTCGAGAATCGAGCGCGATTTAAACACCGCTAAGACGATGACGCACACGAAAGCGAATGGAGCCGCGAACGCGACGAACGAACCAAATGGACGCTCAAAATCGCGCACATCGCCGAGGGAAGCGTGTTTACCTTGTACGTCGTCGACGGCGTCACCACGCGCTTTTTCGTGGTGCTCATCTTTGACTCCGACATCTTTCACGCCGAGCTCTTTCACGCCGAGCGCGACGGTAGCCGCCGCTGCTCTTCGCACGAGCTCGTGAGCGGTGATTACGTTTTTCTCTGCGGCGCCGAGTCCTGCATCATTCGCTTCAATCAGCCTATCTCGCAGATGCCCTTTACTTAAACCAATAGGAGCAACGATCTGGTCTTCTGGCACCGAACCAAGAATCGCAGAGCACTGTCCTGCACACGTTCCGAAGACGAAATTTTGCGACGCGAGATTCGGGGTGTGGTACTGCACTCGATTTCTCCACTGTCCCGCCTGCACGTCCGTACAGTCGGACGTGAACGCCGGAGACGCAGTCTCTCCGTAGTAGCGTTGCCACATTTCGTGACCGAAAATGTGTCCCGAATCGTAGACGTGATTGCCTTCGGCGTCCGCCAGCGCGAACCCGTAAGCGACGGAACCAGACCAACCACTTAGTGTGGCGCCGTAAGTGCATGTATGATAGTAATCATTTCCATCGCGCCCGGTTATCGGAGTCATGGCGATACCTCTGCTGTACGGCCACCTCATGCGGTTACCAAGAGGTGGTCTCTGTGATACGAGCTTGACTTGCGTCAAATCATCGACTGCCAGCGGGACGTGAAGATAACGCTCGTCTACGCCTTCCTCGGCTTCTCGCGTAGACGTGTTGTTCAGTGTGTACTCTATTACGCTTTGTGGAATGCACTCCGTACTGACGTAGTAGCACGGCGGAGGAACGACCATGCATGGATCAGCAGCCGGACAACTCGGATGTTTGTGATCTGAAGCTGAGAGCGCCTCAAGAATGCCTTCCAACTCGCTCGTATCGTTGTCTTGAGGGCAAACCAAGTCATCGGAATCGCAGTTCCAGAGCGCGCCGACAGGACCTTGAACGTCGAGTTGCGTTCGAGACCCGGCGCACGTAGCCTTGCAGTTTCTGCCGTATCTGAAATGCCATTGAGCTCCATAGGTGCTGAGACTATTGCGATGATACTTCGACAGATACGCCGGCATCGTAATGTCGTCAGCCACATCATCAACAATACTCGCCAATGGAACTGGGAGAATGGGAATGTGTGTGTGATTGTTACGGTGCCCATACACCGGAACGACGTATGGGTTAGCGACAAACACGACGAAAGGTTCCATTTCGAACGATTCGTGCTCGTCGTATTCCGGAACACTCGCGAGCGGCACGAATGGCGCAAAGTGGGGCGGTGGTGGCGGGCTCGGAGGCGGGCTCGGAGGCGGGCTCGGAGGCGGGCTCGGAGGCGGGCTCGGAGGCGGGCTCGGAGGCGGGCTCGGAGGCGGGCTCGGAGGCGGGCTCGGAGGCGGGCTCGGAGGCGGGC
>Ga0315330_10001217_pt1 | contig 17166 bp, 7 predicted proteins | sample M140m34915metaG_FD_203453 | JGI IMG/M metagenome (GOLD analysis project Ga0315330, IMG submission 203453) | Ammonia-oxidizing marine archaeal communities from Monterey Bay, California, United States - M1 40m 34915 | ecosystem: Environmental > Aquatic > Marine > Intertidal zone | place: USA...
AAATTTGCCAATTGGCAATATGTAATCGGAACTGAATTGAATTTCTACCAATGCGACGTCGAAGACTGCTCCCAGAGGACGTTGATACATACCAAATATGCTGATTGTATTGAACAAGGTTCCTGTTCGAATTTTGATAGTAATTGGGCCAGTGGCGGTAGTGAATGGATCACCCAGTATGGCGTTCTTGATCCACCGCGAGAGATTATATCGAGCACAGGAGTGATGCAAATTGAGTACACAACTAACGGGCTACATTGGTGGGATCGAAATTACGGGTGCAAACCAACATGTTTATGTGGATGGACCGACAACGACTATGTCACGTATTCCACGGGGACGGGGTATTCACCTGAATGCATGGACAAGTGTAACGGGAGAAATATTCTGGCAGATGGATATATGTGTTATGGCGTTCATGAGTCCGGATACGGAATGCACAGTTATATGAATTTTCAACCGGAAGTCTCTGATATCTTCACATGCTCACCAATCTATACCAATAATTGGTGGAACCGCCGCCGTGCATGCCACGGCATCAATCACTGGTATGGATTTTGGCACACAGACTGTGTGGCCGGGGAAACCGCAATTGTCACGGAACATAACTACACCGAGTGTGTGGTTCTGGCTGAATGTATGGAATGTCCAGCGGGCAAATTCACTGATGTTACCAACACGAGCTCCTGTCAATCCTGTCCCGCGCTGTCGACCTCCCCCGCCGGTAGTACGTCCCCGCTCAATTGCACGTGCAAAGAGAATGCGGTTTCTGTCGCTGCCGAGGGTGACGTTGCATGCCAGTGTAATGCCGGCTATTACAGTCTCCTTCCAGACCCGACCGCCTCCTACACCAGTGAATATTCGTGTCTGGCATGTGATATGGGTAAATACAAGGAAACCGCAACACATCAGCCTTGTCTGTCATGTGAAGACAATATTACAATCAATTTTGCCACCGCCGCCACCTCATTCCTACAATGTAACTGCCCTCCCGGACACTTCTCAGACGTCCAAAGCGGACAACACGTGTGCATTCCATGTGAAAGCAACACGTTTGTGCCAGCACTTTGGGACTTCACCGGGACTTACGGTGTCGACGAAATAATAATTCAGGATTCGGCCAGCGGGCGATGGACTACCCAATGCTTTTCCTGTACAATGCATTCCAATTCGGGGGCCCAGGCAACGTCATGTGACTGCAATATAGGATACTATGGGCCAGTCAACGGTCCATGTACCTACATCCCAGTCAACCACTACCAGACAGATTTCAACGCCATTGCCGAGTGTCCACCAACATCCACCTCACCAGCGGGGAGTTTATCCAGAGAAGCGTGTATTTGCAACGCGGGATACGAGAGAAATATTGCCAGTGTTGATGACGAAGGTTTTTGTTCAGAGTGCGGGGCCGACACGTATTCAGATGGGTTGATTTCATGTTCAGATTGTCCGGAATTCAGCACGTCCGATCCGGCATCGACACAAGTCAATGACTGTCGATGTAATGCCGGGTATACCGGTCCTGACGGTGGAGTATGTGCACCATGTCCAACCGACACTTACAAGGAAAGCATTGGAAGTGCATCATGCACTTCATGCCAACCCTTCTCGTCTACGCAAGGTTTGGAAGCGAGTACCAGCCTTACTGCATGTATCTGTGATGATTCTTACCTTGACGCGGGAGACGGATCGTGTGACCGTACATGCGCGCCAGGGTTCGAGTCATCATCAGACGACCTTTCATGCCAAGCTTGCCCAACGGGAAAATACAAATCGTCCGCTGGCTTACACTCATGCACGTCATGCCCGCAGTTGTCGTCGATGTCTCCTGATATTACCAACGCTACTTCCATTGAACTATGCCTGTGTCAGCACGGCTACAGGAGGACATCCGATGGGCTATCATGCGAACCCTGTCCGGTTGGAACATTCAACAATCAAGGGGGCGAGGACTGCTTTGCATGCTATCGCGTAGTGACGGCATAATCAGTTCTTTTTCGTATTAAATTAAATATGTATATTAGAATACGTGTCTTGTAATTCAATGAAACCCCCTTTTTTGCTATACGTACTATGTATGGCCAGCGTCCATGGCGCTATTGTTGAACACGAAAAAAACATTGCCATTTCCGAGGCATACAATACGGGCAGTAACTTGGATGACTCGTGTTCACAACTGTATGGATATACTGGTCAAGGACAATTGTCATATTTTTTCGGATCACCGGAAGAAGAATTGGCTTACTATCAAACACTAGTTGAACAAGCTAACCAATATGGCTGTACAGTTCCAGAATTAACTGGAATATCCGAAGGTCCAGTTACAATAACGGATAGTGGAGTATGCGGACCAGATGAAATATGTGGAGTAGTGACGCCAATTGCAGGGGCGGAGAATCCTCCACCACCACCACCCCCCCCTCCTCCTCCTCCTCCTATTACCTGGAATGGTCTTATTGATTTTTATCAGAGACCACCACAACACGTCTGGACGAGAGATCAATGGCTACATTATATTGACTGGGGATGTCAAACAGAGCCAGAACTAAGCTGTTCATGTTACTCAGGATCTGGAACGGCAAGGTCCTATTGTTTTACAGATAGAATGATCACAGAAACCCCACCAGGATGGATTCTTCCTCCATTTGACGGGTTTAATACGTGGGACGGTTATGCGCAAAGCTTGTATCCTCGCGTATATTGGCAAGATTATGTTCAAGGTTATTTCTATACTGGTGACGATTGGTGGTCTGAATGGCGTCACGATAATTTCGTTGAAACACAGCCAACGGGATGGTGCTTGGGAATTATGGGCCCACCTACACCAGGACAAACACCTCACGATCGCGAAGAATGTTATGCTGACGAAGTTGAAACAAAATGTTCATCTGGAGATTACATTTGGTATGTATGGGATCAGATGTTTGAACTGTGGTCCGATGAAAATGAATGGACACCCCCTCTATCAACACCTCAGGGTCCAGGTCTTGATCCCAATTACGATGGTTCATACATATGGTCGGATTATTGGCAAACTGTTGTTCCAAACATCAAACGTCATATATGCAATGATTGCGCCGCAGGATACTATAACTGGGAGAATTTATACGTTTCAGGTGGTGCGGGTACATATCTGGACATTTATAATTCAGATGGTACAGTAAAACCACAATCAGAATGGTTATGCAAACCAGCACCGAGCGGATGGTGTGCACCATACGACAATAACGTGGAAAATAAAAAATTTGAATGTTCCGTCCTTGCAAGCCAGGAGTGCAAAACCGGGGAATACCTGTCGGGTTGTGAAAGAGCTTTTTGTGGAGTCTGCGCTGAATGTGGAAAGTCGATGAAAAGAGAAACTGCCTGGTCATATGCAGAACAACGTCGTTACGTAGTTTACATCGGACCAACTGGTAGTACTTGCGATGAAAACGGAAATTGTAGATGTCCTAGTGGCTTTTACCTCGACGGATGCTCTGGTACCAGTGCAGGTCAATGTGTTCCTTGTAAGTCATGTCCGACAAACACATACGAATTCAAAGGATGTAATAGTGACGATAACATCAATGGTCCTGTACAATGCGCTACTTGCCTTGATTCAAATGGCGACGGTTGCTCTTATAACGAAGATTACTTTCGATTTAATTGTTCCGGGACAAATCAGGGTGTTTGTGTAAAATGTAATTCGTCATTGGTTCCCGCTTGTCCGGCCAACCAGTACCGACAATTATGTGGTAAAGCGTATAATCCAGTGTTTGAGCTTCTTTTTGAATATCAAGATTATAACACAAGTCATCCATATTACGGAATCAGTTTTGTGCGAACCTCACCATGGATTCCGTCAATGGGAACCTGTATGGATTGCCCTGGATGTCCTCCTGGCTCGCAACGAACGGGGTGTATCAATAATACTGAAGGTATATGCGAAATTTGTCCCACTGGAACGTCCAAATCCACAAATGGTATCGAACCCTGCCAACCTTGCAATGATTGCGGCCCTGGAGAGATCAATGTAGATTCCAGTACCACGTCTTGCGGAACGTGTGCAACATGTCCGCTTGGAACGTACAAGGACTACGACGGTTACGCTCAATCATGTAATTCTTGTGAATTTTGTGCCCCAGGAAAGTATTTTCACGACTGCAAGACGTGCTTCGATTGTCCAGCTGAAACGTACAGAATATCGAGTTCAACCTGGCGGGATTGTGAACCCTGCACCTTCAACACTATCACCGGCATGACGGAATGCACCGGATGCGATGATGGTTTGTGCTACGATTGCGAAGACGTCGAATTTTTCACCACCTATAACCTGAATTGTGTCGACAACTATTACTTTAACACCGACACCTGTGGTTCCAACTCACCGGGAGCATGTACCTCTTGCCCAAATTGTCCCGCGGGAGAGGGTCATGTCAACTGCTCCAAGACGTTCAGTCCGGGAAGTTGTGTTGCATGCGATGCGGGGTCTTACTCAAACGTCATTAACAACGAACCCTGTTTCACCTGCCAGGACTGCCCCGGTGTGTGGAGGAATTACTGGGGATCTGATTATTCGTCCCAGCCCGCAGGTCTGTCTACATTCATACGACAATATCGAGATTCATGCACTGGCTCAAATCCAGGAACCTGCGAAGACTGTAATGTTGCCGCATGCACTCCGGGTCAATCGTATCTGCAAGGATGCGACTACCTCTCACCAGGTTCATGCGTGGATTGCCCGTCCTGCCCAGATGGTCACGTACGGACAGATTGCGAACAGTTTTCAGAGGGGTTCTGTTGCCCATTCTGCTCATCTGGGGAGTACATATCTAGTTGCGTGGACCAGGGTTCACACATTGACCGTACGTGTACTGCGTGTATTGACTGCTCCGAATCTTCCGGGAACTGTGTGACAGACCTTGGTGGGGGGTGTTACCGGACAGGATGTCACCAAAATGGGACGTCGCCAGGAACATGTCCTTCATGCGACCCGTGTCCCAATGGGGAATTTCGCGAAGGATGTGGAGCAGACAGTCCTGGGGAGTGTAAATCATGCGATCATTTTCCACCCAAGACTTGCGTAGATGAAATAGATCAGGAAAATGGCATCCATCAGTATACAACAGGCTACGTATGCTCTAGTTTTGAAAAAATCGAAGGTGTTTGCGAGGACTGTGAACCTTGCCCGCCAGGATATGTACGCAATGGAAACCCTTGCACCGGTGATTGGACCCAATACTGCCAATCCTGTCCTGTTTGTTCGTCTCATGCGTATCGAATCAATTGCGAGGGCGGCTTCAATTTTATGACTTACACCCAGAACGGTGATTTACAGATGTGTCGTGATTGTTGGCAGTTGCAAGGATGTCCGTCAGCAAGCGTAGCAGGAATTGAACCGTGCGCTGACGGACAATGGCGTTCAGGATGCGGCAACGGCGAAAAAGGAGTTTGTGTTGATTGCGATCCTTTTCAATGTGTGGATGGATATTTATCAGGGTGTGGATATGTTGCTCCATGTATTCTGGCTGATAATTGGAATGGTGGAACATGTAACCCATATACACCATGTGCAGAAGGTCAATATCGATCCACTTTTCCCTTACACGAGGACGCAACCTGTTCTGATTGGGTCACGTGTGCAGCAGGTCAATACCGACGTTACGCTTCCAATACTACCGCCGGGGAATGTCATGATTGTAAAACGGCATCCGACTGCACCAGTGATCAGTACTTGCAAGCATGCACCGAAACAGAAGATGGACATTGTTATCCTTGCATGACGAAAGCTTATGAACTTTGTTCCTCCAACCAGTATTTATCCGGGTGTGGCGGTGATGACATAGGAACTTGTGTCGACTGTGAAGTTTGTGCTGACGCTAGTCTAACGCGGTATAACTGCGAAGGAACAAATCCTGGAACATGCTCAGACAGAGCAATACCATGCAGTAATGTAGCATGTGCTATGGCACCAGAAGTAACCGTAGAATGGATAAACGGACCGATGACGTTCAAGAATATTCGTATGTATCGAACCAATTGTGATGGGTCGAGTGATGGTGAATGTGTTCAATGCCCGATATGTACAATGGAAACTTCAGGGTTTCCAACTCACTTTGTTCGGATGTGTGGAATTTCACACCCCGTTTATGATGCCACCCTTGCACCAACTGAATGTGAACCATTAATAACATGTGGAGAAGGTGAACAACTCAGATATGTATTACCAAATTTTGCATCTGCTTTTTGTGAAAAAACTATCAATAATCAATGGGGTACTCCGGCATGTCCTGCGAATCAGTTTTTTGACACTTCAGTCACAGTTCCTTCAGATCATCCAGTTGTACCTAATATGGCTCTCGGCGACTTACCCTATCATTGGACAGAATATTCGAGTAGTATTAAGAATGTTATTTCTGACTGGGGTGGTTGGTATTATGTTGATACCACATATTTTCTCTCTTTACCCAATTATCATTTGAACACCAACGTGGTACCTAATCCATGCAAATCTTGTAACAGCCTTCCTGTTCACTTGCTCTGCCCAAGTGGCCAATGGAGAGAATGTTCCAATGAAGGTCTGGGTGATTGTGTGAACTGTGAAGCTGGCAAATATAAAGAAACAAGCAGCAATGGACCCTGTACCGAATGCGCCGTCTGTGACCCGGGAACGATACTGACAGGCTGCGGAGGAAATTCCGGTGGACACTGCGCCGCATGCGAGGCTGGAAAATACGGTACAGATTGTGAGGATGAATGTAGCATTCAGGGTTCGTATTTCAACAATGGACAGCACTATGATAAATCTGCATGTGGAGTTCATGACACATATGTAATTAACCCGGATGGTGATACCATTAACGTATACAATTATCAGTCAGGAATGTGTACGGGCAGTAGCGACATTTCATGCTCATGGTGTCAATCCTGTCCAGACGGGCAAGAACTGATAAATTGTCCGGGAGTGGCCAGTGCGACTTCTACGCCGGAGAGCAACGCGGGCCAATGCAGAACGTGTCCGGATAATTATTACAAAAATTACTACAGTTATGCACCATGCACTCAGTGTGATACATGTGTGGAGGGAGAATATGAGCATAGGCCTTGTTCGCCAACTCTGAATCGCTACTGTCGAACATGCGACCCAGCATGTGATAGTTGGTTCTGGGATGCGTTCATAGGGGACGGGCCAAGATATGAAAGCTCACGCTGTACTCTAAGTACCAACCGAAATTGCTCCGTATGTCCATCCTGCGGAAGCGGTTCCGTCCGATCATCCGGCTGTACCGCCCCCAATTTCGATCCACCTGTTTGCAAATGCGTCGCCGGAAATGAGGGCGCAAATTACGGTGCTCTAGACGCAAATACATGCACTGCATGTGAAGCGGGAAAGTTCAAATCGTCCGTTGGTCCGAGTTCATGCCAGCCACAGCCAATCTGTGTCGAAGGTCAATATCTCACGGGGCAGTCAATCACAACACCAGGGGAATGTAAAACATGTCCAGCGGGGTTTTCGTCAGTGGCAGGAAGTGTAGGTCTGTCTTCCTGTGTCACTTGCACCACCGTGAATTCATCATCCACAACCAGCTGCAGTGACATCTGCCAAGTTCCCAGAGGATATGTCATCGACTCGTCTGGCGACAACATTGAACAATGCCCGGAGAATACTTACTCTGATAACACCGAAGGTCTCGGATGCACGAGCTGTCCCACAGGCAAAGTATCATTGCCTGGGTCCATCTCCATTGATGACTGCGTCTGTCCAAGTGATGAATTTCTCTTCAGCGGGGTCTGTATCAAATGCTTTGTCGCAAATGCAACGAGTGACGATTGTCTGCCATGTCCGGTGAATTCGATCACAGAATTGGACAGCAGTAATAACTTTGTGAGCTGCACCTGCCTGGCCGGTTACCAGCGAACCAGCGAGCTTGAATGCGAGCTATGCCCGGCGGGAAGTTTCAAATATCATCCCAACAATGATGCTTGCATCACATGCGGAAGTCATCAGACACTGTCTCCAGAACTACCGCATGTTCAGAGTTCATGTTTATGTAACGCTGGTTTTTCAGGTACCCACACCTTATGCCAGGAATGTCCTACCGGCTCGTACAAATCGACCCAGGGAAGCGAGCCATGCACGCAGTGTGCAGAACACGCAACCACTCCGGCATCCGCTGCCACGTCCATCACCCAATGTGCATGCGAAGAACCATACTGGATTCCCGAGGCCACAGGTCCTGACCAGGAAGGAGGAGGGTGTATGGCGATATGTACTCTAGGAGAAACGTACCAGAACAATATATGTCTCAAATGCGCCAGTGGCAAATTCAAATCCGTATCGGGGCTAGGACCATGTTCCTCATGCACCGGACCTCGAAATTCCAGTGACATTGGCGCTTCCAGACCCGAACACTGCAGTTGTCCGGCGGGACAGCTGGCATTGGGAGGAAACCAGGTTGAAATTACTTCGCTCGGAGAACTCAGTGATGAAAGCACCGTCAACTGCGATTCGTCATGCACCATTACAATGGAGCCCCACCAGCGACTGAAAAGCGTGGAGCTCACAGGATCCGGTCACGCACACATCTCCGTAAGCGTCGATGGTTTACTTATCTTTTCCTGTACAACCGACTGTGACTTATTCACCGGCAGTCCATTTTCCCTTCACAATGTCGTCGGCAACGCGCAAGTCATCGTCACTTCCGGCCAGGTTACCCTGACCCTCTTCAACGGACGCGACGCCGTGTTCTCGTCTTTACCGGCATGGCTCGACACCGCCACCGCCCGCGCCCTGATCGCGAGATATCATCTCCAAATTGGCGACACCCTCTTCGACTCCACCACCACCGCATTCACACCGAATGCGTGCTCGAGGTGTGCCCGGGGGCTGGTGTGTGGTCCGTATATAAAGTTGTAGATGTGTCAGCGTCAATTCGGCGAAATCTAGGTATGATAAACTGAATGGTGCATGAAATGAAAAACACGCAAATTGAAAACACAGCCAGTGTAATAAAAGTCACCGGCTCATATAACATTACTAATCTCCCGTGTAAGTCTCTTTTCTATACTTTACACCATAAAGAACTTAAACAAAACTGAAATTTGAGATATCTGAACATGCCGCATGCTAACGGGTGCATGCATTTTCGTCGCAACCAGTGCAACCCTGATCATGCTTCAGAACATACTGGCTCCCCGCAAAAGGCTGCGCAAGAGAACAAGACGACGCTAGGTAGTCATTTTGAAGTTAATCCACAGCCGAGCCTGGACAGTGGGCATTGATGCGCGCATGTAATCCAACCAGGATGTCCGTGGTAAGGAGTGTTGCGTGTGAACCAACACGCCGAGAAATGCTCGCAATGGGTATTTCTGTACGCGAGCACACATAGCGTCAATGTGGCCGCCATCGTGCGAGGTTCCGTATGCCTGCAAAATCCAAGCCCGCGCCAACAATTTTGCGCCCTCCGAGCAATCTTTGAGAAAATGAATATGTTGGTGAATGCCCGTGAGTATATACTCATATGCACAATCACCCAACTGGGCCCTGCAAAGCTGTCGAAAACCGTAAGTAAAATCCAAATTACCTTGTGTCACCACCGTCGCGTTTGCATATGCCTCCACCGCTGCCTGCGCTGCCGCGCTCTTGGTATACACGGCAATCAAGTTCTGCACGGATATCGTTGAGGGGCGTTCGTTGTTGGCCTGGGCAATAAATGTCGTTAAGGTGCCCACCTCGCCATACGTGACTTGTGTAGGATGCAGTACGGTGTGCATTCCGTAGATTGCATCCGCTCCCAACCCAGAGACGGACATAACCCGCGCTGGAAAAAAGCGGGCGCTGTGCCTGCTCGGGGTGCAGTAAGGAGTAGCGCGTGTCAGGTTGCGAATGACTACGATGTCCTGGTTGCTCGCGTTGCTGGTAAAGAGGGTGTAATACACCGAAATGTACTCGGACAAACCACGCCAGTACGTCACATACTCGGCATCTTCCTCCGATACTTGAATTACGCTTTCGTTCAGCATGATGGATGCATTTGAAAATGATAACCGGGCACACTCGCGCACATTCCCCAGCGCCACCTGGGTCATGCCGGTCACGCGCATGACAGCGGTCAGATCATAGCCCCGTATTCGTGTCGTAATGAGGTATACAAAGCCACCATTGTCAGCCGGGTAAGCTTTCAGGATGTCCACGCTAAAATCCTTGAGTGGTATGTATTGGTTCAGCCCCACGAAGGCGGTATGCTGGATCGCGCGCTGAATGTGAAAAGCAATCGCTTGAAACTTCACCGACCACACAATGGTGTCTATCAGACTGATCGTGAACACGCACTCCTCCACGGCATCGGACGATGGCGAGCATACTGCGATAGTTGGCAGCAAAGCATCGCTGATCTCAAACTTTAGTGTGGACTCGTCCACTTTCACGGAAGGTAGAACTTGCGAGCAGCCGTCGTCAGTGACAGAATTTGAAAATCCGGCCTGTGGCAGCGTAGACACTCGCCACGTGTGCGCATAACAGCAGCCCCGAATCGTCTCACAGTTTTCCGGCGCGGACCGACCGACCGTGATGATAAAGCGGCTGTGGTTGCTGTGAGACACTGTAAAGAGCGAGGCGTCACTTACCCTCTCTACGTTTGTGACCTCAACCACGTGAGCCACCGCGTCGTCACCTCGCTGTGAGAGCGCGGGTACCACGCAGTCGTCGGTACCATCGCTGCGTGTAATGCGCTCGTAGTCGGCCTTACACGTAAATGAACACGACACCTGATCGTCGTTTGCGTCCCGGTTGACGGCGAAGGATTTCAGCAACGCATTCCCACTCTCACACGACACGCATCCCAAACTATGGTCATGGGCATCGCGAAGGACGGAGAATCCCAGGCATTCGATCCGACAAGAGTGTGGATCGTTGTACACCAGGCCGTAGCTTTTTGCGTCGTGCAAAGTTAGTCCCAGAAACTTTGTGTCCCGGTAGGTACAGCTCGAACAGAAACTATCGCTCGTCTTGGTATGCCCCCCGCGGTACTGACCGTGGGGACATTCTAACGCAAATGTAATGTCCTGGCATATGGTGTCGCGAGTGACAATGCAGTCATGCTGTCTCCACTCGACGTCATACGAGCACGTACTACACGGACTACACACGGTGTTTTCCTTGTCGCTGCACGGTGCTGATTTGTACGTGACATTATTCTCACATACATCGCATGCGTCACAGACGGCGTCGTGTGAGTATGTACAGGACACCTTTTCGTATTCCTGGTCAAGCTCCGCCGAACACGCCTTGCACACAGAACATGCGCGGTTTCCGGCCGAGTCTTTGAAATATGACGTTTGGCACTGGGAGCAAGTGAGCGAGGGATAGCTCAAATTTTCATATCCAATGCCGCAGATGCATTCATGCAAGCCGGATGCAGACATGCTCGAATTGCTGTAGGACGGGCATGGGTGCTGTAAACCGTCCCCGGGACAGAAGAAATTGGGACTACAGGCTACGCATACACCACCATCTTCAAACGTGCCCGGCCGACATACACAGTCACTGACATCCTGCTGATACTCGAGATTATCCGTCCACCGCTCTGCGCCACAGCCAAAAATCTGCCCGTCGTAGCAGAAATGGTCGGCTGGGCACGGATGGCAACTTATGCCATCGGAACCGTGATACCCGTCGATACAGATACACTCCGATTCGGACGATGAGACCGGTTGTAGCATGTGGTAGCTGCTGGGGCAGTCGTAGAAAGTCACGTCATAACAAGGGTCCGTGGGCTCGCACGCATGGCATGTAAAATTATCAGCAGTGACATCGGCGTGGTAGAAGAAGTGAAGACACTGGCAGTCCGTGACAACCGACGCCCCCAGGTAATAGTTGTGCGAAAGGGGTGGGCAGGAGTAGATGGAATTACCAACACAAAAATGATCCTGGGTGCATACTTTACATACACCGTCTTCCTCGAAGAATCCATCGGCACAGACACACGCTTCTGAGCTGTTGCTGCCGGTGGGGCTGGATGAATTCACGCCACATGGGTATCGGACCGAGCCGTAACAATAGAAACCCGGCTCACATTCCCGGCACACCGTGTCACTGCGCCCGTCGTTGAATGCCAACCCACAGGTCATGTCCTGCTCACTGCCGTCCACGGACCGAGAGTAGGTGCCCGGACCGCAGGACCGACAGGCAGCGCAGTTTATGTCGGTGGTAGGTGTACAATCCTGCGACACGAAGAAGTCGGCGGGGCAGTAAGACGTACACGCGTCACACGTAGACGCCCCTGATTCAACCGCGTTCTTTCCCGACTCACATGTTTGGCAGCCTACACTGTTGTTGGAATCACTGGACTTGTACGTGCCCGCCTCGCACGGGACACACTGAGCCCCGTCCAGTCCGTATCCTGCGTTACAGGAACACAGTGTAGCATCCTCGTCGTACGCTGCGCGATTACTATGCGCTTGACACGGCCTGCACGTCGTGTCGGTCGATGCGCTGCATATCACGTCCAGCCTCTCATTTTCACCGCTACATGCACGGCAGATTTGACACGCCAGCGTGGTAACGTCCGACCGAAATGTGCCATCCTGGCATTCAGTGCAGGAGGTAAAATTCTCCAGCCCTGCCTCGATATCCTCGTATCCTGCCACGCATTGACATGCAGCCGAACCGTACTGTCCGTGAGTGGACGAAAACTCACCGCAGGGCGTACACTCTTTCCTGACACTGCCCACATTCGGCTCATACGTGTCTGCCGCACATGGCGTGCAAGCGCTGTCGCCCAACCACGACTTTATTGTCCCCTCTACACAGGGCTCGCAGTAGGTACCAATCCTCTGCCAGCCGGGGAGGCAAACGCAGTCGTCTGCGTGCAGCGAAAACGACGCGGAAACGGAATTGACGGGGCAGGACGTGCAGGTCACTAAACCATGGACCTCGATCTTGGACGTGCCGGGTGGGCAATCGACACACTGACCGGGCGCACAGTCAGTGCAGGGTTCATTTCCCGTCGAATTTTTGATCTTGCCAACCTCACATTGCGTACATAATCCATCGGCATACCCATGCCCGACATCACAGACACAGTCACTCGACGAGCTGGCCAGCACCGATGTTGTTACCATGCTTGTGTTGCATACCAACCGGACCCCGTCGATGTAATAATGGGGGGGCTGCCCAACTTCGCAGACATCGCCATTGCGGAAAAAGCCCGCTAAACAGACACAGTCATCCACGTTTGAGGGAAACTGGCTTGGATCCGACAGGCTGTTCTCGGGACAAGAAAAAATCGAACCATTTGTACAGTATGCCGTCTCCGGACAGGTCATGCATACCACATCATCAACAACCTCGTCGTGGCCGGCCAACGCCAGGGTCAGGAGCGCAATGAAAAGGACAGATCGCATTGGGAGGGGGCAAGTGCATTTTATATAATATAAACTCATTGAATTATGGTCTTATCATTCTTTCCATTTCAGGCCAAGATTATTTCACTTGTTGTCTATATTTAAGAGCAATAAAAAGCTTTGCGTTGGCACCATTATGGGTGTTTTTGAGTCCTATATCGATTGGACCCGCGCTGAGTCGCTATTTTCGACACTGAAGGAATCTTACTTCATGGCACGACTCATTTACATACAACTATTACTACTGTTTTTAGTGATATACATAGTATGGCAAATGATCTTCGAGGTGACGATTTGTGGTATGTTTCACTGGGTATGCAGTATTTTTTTCTGCTTTCTACCCCCGGATTTGATTAGCGATGCACTCCCCTATGAAGACACGCTCTTTCATGTCTTCTGTCAGCTATGGAAAATAGTTGTAGATGTGCTCGATAAAGATGCCGTGGGCAGAATACGGCTACGCATCGTCTGCCATCTGGGTAAGTTATGAGACTTGGGGTGATTTTCAGAACTAGACACTGAATACAAAACCAACTCAACATTTCCGCCTCTTTTTGCTCATCCTCACAATATCCAGCTGCGTGCTCGTAATAGGCGTAGTCTCGTCCTGTATGTCGATCTCTAAATTTAACGTGTCATTGCGATAGATCACATACACGTTTTGTATTCTCCCCGGGCAGTAGGCCTGAATGTCCTGCAGACTATGCAAGCTAATTACGTCCCTGTCAGTGGACGACGGCACCAGGATCTTGTAGGTCGACCCAGTCTTACTGACAACCGAGCACGTGACGTTTAGCGTCGGAATTACCTCCTGCCCGACCATCAATATATTCTCGACCAAGAGGCGGTCCCCCGGCAGACACGGCGCAAAGACCGTTTCCGGGATTTTGGGCCGGATGACCTGGTGCAGCATGCTGCCCAAGCTCATTAAGTTCCTGGAGAATTCTGCCTTATACCCCTTTCCACGCTCTCTGCAAAACTGGCTCAATTTAGCACAAAAATAAAAAACAGTGCTTCCTAGGGTTCTGAAATAAACCTGAAATCCCAAAATGGTCCTAGGGACCTTTGGGTCCTAAAATGACCCTAGGGTCCTAGTACAATTTTAAAAGTACTGGTAGCTTCCTTCACGCCACAGAGCCCGTCCGCGATGGATTCGCCACGGAGGAATCTTTACGAAGAAGCGACGTACGCATGCCTGAACTACGGCGACGACCCAAACGACCCAAGTTTTGAGTTCAAGGTCCAGGAGATGGAGATTGCTCTGGAGCGTATGTATGAAGCCGAGGAAGCAACGGGCAATCGACCATTCACGTTCACCATTCCTCCACCCAAAGAAGATATTTTCCTGACCAGGTCGGAGATGCGTATGCTGAAGAGGTGCGCGAGGCAACTGTTCAATGTATGGCAGGACGACAAACTCGATGAGTTGTTCGAAAACGAGGGCGACCTCGTGCAGGCGGGCAGAGATGTGATTGATCTCTTCATGGATGATTATAACGATGGTCATCTGCCTCTGCATGATCATTATGACGCATACACAGTGGACGTTCTGCAAAAATTCAAGGAGAAGGGCAAGTACCCACTGTCAGGCCTTGTCCAGGAGATCGCGTACGCCATGGCGAACGTTGCTCAAGAGAAAATAATTTATCGTGATAACCAGAATCAGGATGCGGGCGCGAACAGTGAAGACGAAGAGATGTCAGAGGAGGCCAAGATATGCGAGAAACGGATACTGGATGGGTACAGTTACTGGGAAAGGCGCGACATGGATTTTTTTTCAAACCAAGGCTAGTGATAACCGACATTTTTCATCCACTAGACGCTTGATTTATTTACGATTCTCATACACCACACGCAATGAACCCCACCATCTCCCACCTGCACACTGTTTTGAAAACGAACGCCACTCCATCCTACAACGAATGCTGCTCCATGCTGCTGTCCTGGATTACCGAGTTCGACCGCAGCGAGCATGGCAGGGGCGACTCTCTTCTGAACGACATGCACGTCGTCGGCATGGGAATGTGTGCAGCTTTTTGCCGGTACAAAGACTCCTCTTCGGAGAGCTATAACCTGGTCGAGGCCCTCTGCCACTTTGCTGACCGGATTGTCCTGTGCGAGAACCCCATCTGCGACATGTCGTGGCAGGAAGTCGTCGATGTCGTCACCACTCTCCAGATCGAGTTCCATACCCTCTTTGAGCCTCAGGAGAACGGCGGCTTCAGCTGCTGCATTAAAATGCAGCGCCTCGTAATAGAGTTGATGGCACGGCTCGGCTTTTTCCTGTCGCGTTCCTGGCGGTGCACGCGCGAAGAAGCGAACGAAGTTTCACTGGAGGTCGCACATGGCGTTTTTGAGGTCGATGCCGACGGGTGGCAGCGAGTCCGCGACGACAGTGTTGTGCAGGTCCTAGATGGCATTCACGCGATTGCAGCTGCGAGCTGGCTGATTTTGTCCGCAAAGAGCGTGCCCGACGCGGACATGGACGGCATTGAGCTGCAAAACTTCCACCGCGAGTCTTCACTCGACGATTTTTACGAACTCAGCCAGATTTCCGACACCCCAATGGGAGCCATCACCCAGTACATCCACAAGTTCCGGCATCTATTCCACAGTACGTCCCAGGTTGTGTTCTACCATTTTCCGAGCTACTCGCGGCGAAAACAGCTATCCATGAACCTGCTGCTGGCCGAGGACTCGGAACCCATCGCGATCCTCCCCCTACTGATGCAGATAGCCCCCACCATCCCGGTTATCCATGAACATACGGGGGCTGGTCTGCGGGCGGTGCATGCTTGCCATAAGTGGCAGTGGATCGTCGTGTCTAATATTGTTTTACTCAGCGACAGTGATATGCACGTGTACCACGCGCATCCCTGCAAGCTCCTGGCCTTTGCCCAAAGCTTGTCGTCTTCAATTCCCGCATGAAGTGCACGCAATCCCGCTCGTGCACAACGGACTCTTCGGTTCGTCTCTGTTCTGTTCGTCGCCGTTCGGTTCGTCGCTGTTCTGTTCGTCGCCGTTCGGTTCGTCGCTGTTCTGTTCGTCGCCGTTCGGTTCGTCGCTGTTCTGTTCGTTGCTGTTCTGTTCGTCGCTGTTCTGTTCGTTGCTGTTCTGTTCGTCGCTCCAACGTACATTGCATTGCTTCTTGCGGGGCCGCTCTTCGTCACACATGACTTTCGGCATATCACCGACCTTGTTGTATGGGATGGGACGTAGAAGATTCTCCCATTCATCGGCATCCAGGTTTTGTTCCTCGAACTGTTCACCAAGCACGTTGTTCGCAAGTGCGAGCAGCCCGTCCATGGTAAATTTGTACCACTGCACATGTTCATGCGCGCGCATGCAGTCACAAGTGCACCATGCAGTCATCTTGCCACACGCACGCCCTCCGCGCCAATGGGCGCGGGTCAATGCTCGCGCCGAACGCGCCAGCCGCGTGCATACGACGGAGAAGGCGGAACACCTGTGTGGGAGCGCTCCCGGCCTTGCCCTGTGCATCCGACATGACGAAGGGCAAGTGGGAGCGAAGTGTAGAACGAAACGTGAGCTCTGCTCAAAAATTTTTGGAATCCGTAGTAAAAATCAAAGATGGTTGTACCAAGTTTGTGTTTTACTTTGTTTGGTGTTTAAGTCCAGTACTATCATTTCTTTAATGTTTAAGTCCCAGTACTGTTTTTTCGCAAAAGGTCGTATCGTTTCCAGTACTAACGTCTTGGATTTAACTCGTACGTTGTACATTACTTTGAATGAAATCGTTTCAAGTCAGCATATTGTACCATG
>Ga0315330_10001219_pt1 | contig 17165 bp, 13 predicted proteins | sample M140m34915metaG_FD_203453 | JGI IMG/M metagenome (GOLD analysis project Ga0315330, IMG submission 203453) | Ammonia-oxidizing marine archaeal communities from Monterey Bay, California, United States - M1 40m 34915 | ecosystem: Environmental > Aquatic > Marine > Intertidal zone | place: USA...
AGCATGCGATATACTACTTGGTAATGTTACCACTAATGGTATTATAGAATTAACATTAACATCCACTTATTCACATCAAAACGCAGTTGGTGAAGCGCGATTTAAATGGATTGTGGGATTCAACCCTAGCGGTAGCATATGGTATACGCCTCAATTAATAGAAAGAAGAATTACACACCAATCAACTCAAATATACGTAGCTGATCCCGCTTGGGATTCAACAAACTCTAGATACTACATAAGAGTATATCACAAAACATCTACTGGTAACCAATGGGAAGGTCATATAAAATATACTTCTGGAGGTGTTGCTCAAAATTTACAATCAAACATTACCACTACTGGCTTGCTTACAAGTACATCAACGACAGCCACACATCCTGTTGGTCATTACTTAAGTGATCAGACTGGCGATATGAACCTAATACTTGAAAGTAAAGCAGCGGGTGATCCTACTTTAACTCTTACTAGTCAAACTGCCAATAGAAGTGGTATGATAAACTTCCAAGATCAGGGTGTTCAAACGGGTCAAATAACATACAAGCACAACGGTGATACTATGGAGTTTTATACTGGTGGTACAGGCGCTAGTCATAAAGAATTAACATTAAATGAAAGTGTAGGTGCGACGTTTAGAACAGATGTAACAGTTAACGGGTTATTGAAAGGACCAAGTAGTATAGTAAGTATAGATAATAGAGTTAAAATAATAGGTAGTAGTCATCAACTTAATATTGGGCAATGGGATACCGTTAGCCATAGAATAGAAGGAGATGCTAACCGACCAATACACATTACATCTTACCAAGGCCATGTATACCTAGGTACTAGTGGTAGCACTAAACTTGATGTGCATAACAGTGGAATAACAGTCACAGGTACAATAGTAAAATCCGGTGGAACAGGTAGTCAATTTTTAATGGCAGATGGTACTATATCTACACATATATCACCTAACGGTCATTTAAATATGAATGACAACAATATTGATAATGTTGGTGATTTAGATTTCACTAGATCATTTCCATTTAACGTTGCGTCAAAAACATATAACAGCTCTAATACAACTGGTTATTCAACATCAGGAGGTAGTTTTGATGATTGGATTAAAGTAGCTGAATTTGGCGAAGGTGAAGGTACTACTTATTTTAATGTTAAATCCGCAGCACATGGTACTGCTTCATTCGTTATAAGTAGAGGTTATTGGGGTTCTAACGCGGCTAGTATAACTTGCACAAGTAGTGTATATAATGCAAACGGATCATATGCAAACGTAAGAGGTATAAGAGTTATAAGAGAAGATAATGGATCTGGTGGAGCGAGTACCACGTATAGTATTCAATTAAGAATATGTAGAACATCTGCCCATTCAGGTTATGAAATATATTGTAAAGCTTGGGGTGGTGGTTATAATACCGTTAACGGTTGTTTAGACTTTTTAACCTCAGCAACAACAGCTGTAAACGATGGTACAGGTCATACTGTTTTAGCTGTAATCCCTGATCTTGCTAGTACATCTTTAGATCAATTATCCACTGATTATATTTCACTTTGGGCTGCTAAACCTATAATTAGCGAATCAAATATAATATCAAAAGCTTCAATATCTGTTGAAAAAGATGGTGGTGAATTAGTTTTAACAACAACAGGTAGTGGTCATGGTTCTATAAACACAACAGATAGTAAAGATTTAAATATAGCTGCAGCTAGTGGTACAGTTTATGTTAATAATAATTTTCTTCCAGGCGCATCCGGTGTTAGTTTAGGATCAAGTTCTGATAGATTTGCTGTTGTTAGAACAAATTACTTAGACTCAGCTCAATCATCAACAACAGATCCAGTATTAAGATTAACAGATTCTGGTGTTGCTGATTATGATGTTGTGTTCCCAGACACAAGTACGTATAGACTACAAACAAGCACTAGCAGCACAAAAAATTTCCATATATACAATGCTGGTAGTGGTGGTTTTACAATGGAAGTTGATGGTGCAATTACGGCTCACGGTGATTTAAAATCTTCCGCTGGTAAATTAGATATAACAGGTGCTGGTAGTTTTATTACACACGGTACATCTTGGGGAACAAATTTAAAACTTACAAACACAAACGATGATGTTAGTCCTCCAATATTAACTTTCTTAAAAAATCAAGCTTCTGGACATAGTGCAATAGCTGATAATGATTACGTTGGCTTTACTAACTATAGAATGAAAAACACCAACGGTGATGAATTTAGCTGGGTAGAACTTTCAGCTATAGCCTGTGATGTAACGGATGGTTCTGAAGATAGTGCATATAGAATTGGTACATGGGGAGCTGGAACCGAATACCCAAATAGTATAATAGCTAAATCTGGTAAAGTTGGAATAAACATTGCTACGCCTGGAGCTCAATTACATAATTATTCAACATCAACACAAAATGTTTGGCTTAGTGGTTATGGAACTTTAGCTCAAAATACTTGGGGAGCAGGTCATGGGATATTTGCAGCATCAGACAATGGTTTACTGATTAGCAAAGCAAATGCCGCTAATGATACAAATAGATTATTTAGTTTTTATCATGATTCTGGTGGAAATGCGGAGTATTATATGTATAATACAGGTCAGACTAACACTGTAAAAATAGATTCATCTGGAACTTCACACTTTAACGGCGGAGATATTGGAATTGGAACGGCTTCACCTGCTGAAAAACTTGAAGTATCTGGTAGTGTTAAGGTTGGTAATATGAAGTTTGAGCCTACTCATGGCGGTAGGATTGGGTTTAACAGAAATACAGCAACTGGCGCAATATATGATTCTAACTATGCTGCCTTTCAAATAAATGGTGCTTATAGTGGGGCTGATTTTTTAGAAATACAAAATTATAATTCATCGGGTAATTTTTTAGGGAGTGTAGCTTTAAAAGATGGTAAATTTGGAATCGGAACGACTTCGCCTTCAGCAAATCTCCATGTATCAAGTACATCAACAGCTACATTAAAAGTAGGGACTACTGGTGTGGCGGATGCTTCAGTTGATATACGAGGATATGATGCAGGAGTTCATATTGGAGATGCTACTAATGGTTTAAGATGGGCGGTGTGGAATGATGGTCCTAGTACAAGTTCAAGTTTAAAATTCGGTAGTTATGCTTTAGGCACTTGGTATGCTGATGGTTCTCAAGTTGCAACTATGACATCTGATGGTAAAGTAGGAATCGGTACTGTAACTCCTGATGGTAAGCTTGAGATTGCTGGTGGTACAACATTAGGTTTTAGATTAAGTAATGCTGGTGATAGTTCTGCTTATGATCAAGTAAGAATGACTTATGGTGGTTATAATAGCGGAGCACCTACGGTAACGCTTATGCCACTAACAACACCTGGCTCGGGTAATGTATTTACAACATGGCATTTTTCAAATAGCAATGGTTCTAGTGGCACATCTAATAATCACTCAAATGTAGTTGTAGATGGAAATCTAAATGTAGGAAACGCAAAAGGTTCTGGCGAAACTGTTTTACAAATAAGAAATTATGACACAGCTCTAGTAGATACTAATGAAATACAAAGTTCTATTAGAATGAGTGGTAGGTACTGGAGTGGTTCAGCAAGTCAATTAGTTGAAACAAGAATAAACTCTGTACATCAAGAATCTAATGGAAATGGTGGTTCTGCGTTAACGTTTATGACTCAAACAGGTGGTGATGCTGTAACTGAGCAAATGAGAATAAATAAAAATGGATACGTAGGAATCGGAACGCAATCACCTGCTTCTTTACTTCACGTTTCTGGTAATAGTTATTTACTTGGTGCAAATTATGGTATTTATGGAAATAATGATATAACTAATTATTATATAAAAGGTAATTCGAGTGGCAGTCAATTAGTTTTAAATTGGTATAGTGGTTTTCAGTTTAAAACCCTTGGAGGCACTGATAGATTAATTATTGAGAGTACGGGTATTGTAGGTATGGGTGATACAGGTGTTTACGCTGGTACTAATGCTCAGTTAAATTTACCAGGTAGAGGTATAGCTATTAAAAATGATAGAAATGGTAGTAACAACAACTGGAGTTATATATACAATACAGGAACATCAAGTCAAGCAAATTTTGATTTTGTAACTGGAACGGGAACAGCTTTAACATTAAATCATGACAAAACCGCTACATTTACTAACTCTATAAGTATTACAGGTACTGTAACAGCAAGCTCAGACATTGTAGCTTACTCAGATCAAAGATTAAAAACAGATGTAGAAACGTTAGATGGTTCTAAAGTTTATGATATGCGTGGCGTTAGCTTTACTAAAGATGATAAAAAAGGTAGTGGTGTTATAGCTCAAGAATTAGAAAAAATAGCACCTGAGTTAGTAAATAACGATAGTGAATTTAAATCCGTTGCTTATGGTAATATAACTGGTTATTTAATTGAAGCAATAAAAGATTTAAAAGCAGAAGTAGAAGAACTTAAAAAACAAATTAAGTAATGGCAGTACCATCATCAGGAACATTATCAATGCTAGATATAGCTCAAGAGTGTAAACACGGTACTTACGGTAGCGGTAGTATTACTGGTCCAATATCAATGTATAATCTTATTAATGGTGGTAATACGGGTGGAGCTGTAACCTCGGGAGAAACATACCCCACTATAAATACAGCTAGTACAGCACATCCATTAGATGCTGGTTTTGCACTTTTAACAACGGTAGTTGTAAATATGGGTGGTGAAGCTCCAGGTTCTTGTCAAACTAGTTTACAAATGCATAATAGCAGTAGTTTAAATTCAGCTGTAACTGTTTATGTTAGATCTGATTTAGATGGTACAGGCAAAACAAGTAGTACGTTTTCAAAACAAGATCAATACTACGAAACTACATTAACAGCTAGCGTAGGAGGTGGAACAATAGATAGAGCTTGGGAAAGATTAGCTAAGGTTCACACTTATAACGGTCACAAGTATTACACTAATAGCTCTGGAACAACTAGATTAGCAAATGGAACTTATTATATAACCTTTGCTGGTGCTAACTCAAATGGTTTGTATACTTGTATAGGACCGGGTAACCAATCGTTAAAAATAAAAGTTGTTATAACAAATACAACAACTACACAAACAAATGAACTAGGGAACTAATGGCACAACCAATACCTTATCAATTTAGAGATTTTTATGCGTATGACAAAGACGCTGTAAGTGGTACTGCTCCTACAGGTGTTACTGTAAACTCTAGCTCAATAAGTTGGAATGAATTTAATAGACTAGGTAGTGTTAGTGGTGACGGTGGTGCTAGTATAACAGCTAGAGGTTTTGTACACTCTACAACAAATACAAATCCTACAATAGGTGGATCAGGTGTTACTAACTTACAAACAGGAAGTGGTACGGGATCTTTTCAAGCCGTGCTTTCAAGTCTAAGTAATTGTACTACTGTTTATTTTAGAGCTTATGCTACTAACTTTTTTGGAACAACATATTCAAATGTAGATACAGCTCAAACAACACGTAGGCCCCACTCATTTAGATACGCTACAGGTAAGTTTGGTCATTCTTTAGTTTGTAATAGCACTGATACAGTAACTTATTATGCTCAATCTGATAATCAAATAGGTACTGTTATTCAGCTAGAGCAACAAATTTATACCAACGCTACTTGTGGAGATACTGCACAACCAAGCGGTTTAGTATCTTTATCTGATGGTAGTCATAAAGGTAGATGGACTGGATCTGCGTGGCAATCAGGATTTACAGAAAGTTGTTAAATATAAAAACATGGCTATAATAATAAACGATAATAGTATATATAAAGACGATATTATATTAATGCACTCAGATGTTACAATGTATGAAGAGTCTGCAGCTGATATAGTATCAGAAAAAGGCGGAAACATATTAGAAATAGGTTTTGGCTTAGGTATATCTGCTAACAAAATATACGGTAATAACCCTGATAAACATGTTATAATAGAAATAGAAGAAGAAATATATAATAAAGCATTAGAGTGGGCGGATGGTAAAAACAATGTAGAGGTTATACTAGGTGATTGGAAAACAACAATTAACGATATAACTGATAAATTTGATGGTGTTTATATGGATGCTGATCAAGATGATACAGATGATCTACAGTCATTTTCTGACGATGTTAAAAGTATATGTAACGAAGGTTGTATATTAGTTCAAACAGCGTGGGGTATAAACAGTGATATAGTTAGAAATAAAAATACTTACAAAACAATAACATTAGATGATAACACTAAAAAGTGGTATAATGATGATACTTTAGATATAATTTACATCACATTAACTGATAACGAGTGGGTATAAGTAAAAAACGTGAAAATAGCGTAATAATATAAACATAGAAATAACTTAAAAATAAAAACAATGGCATTACAAGGATCTTATGATTACAAAGGAATCACTTTAAGTGAAGCTTACGTAAAGATAACAAGCGTTAACTACTCAGTTAACGAGGGAGTTAAATCCCAACAAAAAACTGCTGCTGTGTATAATTCAGATGGTTCGCTAAAAAGCGAAGCTGTTTTTGAGGATGTTGCTGACAAAATTACCAGCGCTAATTGGACAGCAAGTATCTGGAAAGATAAAGCAGTAAGAGACACACTTGGTAAATACAATGAAAGCATAACTTCCACTTCAGGTAGTTTTGAAATGGCTGTAGGCGCAAGTGCTAAAAACCCTGTAGTTCAAGCTTACACAGCTATGAAAGCTGAAGACGCTTGGAAAGACTACACGGATGTATAATATTATTAACAATTAAATTTAAATAAAATGGAAAAAGACGTAAAAGTAGAGGACATCGCTCAAGATGTAAACAAGATTACTGATGAAGAATTAAAATCAATTCAGGAAAAAGTAGGTCAAATTAACAATTTGCAAATGCAAGTTGGAGGTTTAGAGGTTCAAAAAACAATGGGTGTTGAGCAAATAAAAGTTGCACAACAAGATTTAAACAAACTTCAAAAAACTCTTGAAAAAACATATGGTAAAGTATCTGTAAATCTTCAAGATGGAACTATAAAGCCTATAGAAGAAAATGAATCTGATAAGGAAGATTAGTATCGGTAAAGATTACAAGAATGAAGCTATGCACTACTCCGTAGGCCAAGAGGTTTACGGAGGGCATACTATTTCTGAGATAATTGAATCAGACACTAAGTTTAGTATTTTTATTTCAAAAGGTACAGATGTTTTACCTTGGAAAGATTTTAATAAAAATATGGCTATAGCGGTTGAGTATAATTTAGAATATTAATGAAAGGCTTGTTTAATTTCTTAATTAAACCCAAAGGAAAAAGATATAACAACACTAATGATAAACTTATATTAAATACTAATATATCTAATCATTTAAGTGTTAATAGAAAAGCTATAGTATTAGCAACCCCTAAATCTTTTGAAACTAATATAAAAAAAGGTGATGAAATAATTGTTCATCATAATGTTTTTAGAGAGTGGTATGACGTTAAAGGTAAAAGACGTAATAGTGGTAATTATATAAGCGACGAACTATACCACTGTTCTTTAGATCAAATATATTTATATAAAGTAGATAAAAAATGGGTTGCTGTTGATGGTTTTTGCTTTGTTCACCCTATTGTAAATAAAGAAAAATTTAAAAACAATATAGAAAAACCAAATACTGGTATAGTTAAATATACTGATGGTGTTTTTAATAAAGGCGATTTAGTTGGTTTTAGGCCTAACATAGAACACGAGTTTATTATAGATAATGAGCTTTTGTATAAAATTAACAACAATTTTATTTCAATTAAATATGAATATCAAGGAAACGAAGAAAAATATAATCCAAGCTGGGCAAAAAGCAGTTGAAGAATTAATTAAGGTTGCAAAAGAACCTATAGTAGATTCAGAAGATGATATATCTGCTGACAGACTAAAAAACGCGGCTGCTACAAAAAAACTAGCAATATTCGATGCTTTTGAAATATTAACTAGAATACAAGAAGAAGAAGCAATATTAAACGATAAACCTATTGAAACTAAAAGTAGTTTTAAAGGTTTTGCAGAAAGAAGATCTAAATAATGTATAACCAAACATTATTCAAAGTTATTGAGCCTATTAAAATAAATACTATAAAAAGGCTTAACAAGAGTAAAAAATGGAAATATGGATACAATAAAGAACATGATATTATCATTATATCAAAAACTGGTGAAATTGGTGAAATATATGAAATCCAAAATCTTAGGATAGCATTACCAAAACAACCTAAAAACATACATAAGTTTAAAACCAATAAATGGGAGGTAACAGAGCAACCCAAACCACTACAGAAAATCAAAACAATATTTGATTGGAAAGAATACCCTAATAGTTTCAAAAGCCAATATATAGATTATATAGACGAAGAGTTTAAAAGAAGAGAAGAAGGTTTTTGGTATCAAAACAAACAAACCCCAACATATTTAACAGGAACACACTACATGTATTTACAATGGAGTAAGATAGATGTAGGTAAACCAGATTTTAGAGAAGCAAACAGATTATTTTATATATTTTGGGAGGCTTGTAAAGCTGATACTAGATGTTATGGTATGTGTTATTTAAAAAATAGACGATCTGGTTTTTCGTTTATGGCTTCTGGTGAAACAGTTAATTTAGCTACAATATCTAGTGACGCTAGATATGGTATACTTTCTAAAACTGGTCCAGATGCTAAGAAAATGTTTACTGACAAAGTTGTACCAATATCAGTTAATTACCCTTTCTTTTTTAAACCGATTCAAGATGGTATGGATCGACCTAAAACAGAATTAGCATATAGAGTACCTGCTAGTAAATTAACTAGAAGAAAAATAGAACAAGGTAGTAGTGATAATGAACTTGAAGGGCTAGATACAACTATTGATTGGAAAAATACTGGTGATAATAGTTATGATGGTGAAAAGTTAAAATTATTAGTACATGATGAAAGTGGTAAATGGGAGAGGCCTAATAATATACAGAATAACTGGAGGGTTACAAAAACAACACTACGATTAGGTAGTAGAATTATTGGTAAATGTATGATGGGTTCTACAAGTAACGCGTTAGACAAAGGTGGTGATAATTTTAAAAAAATATATTATGACTCAGACGTTACAAAAAGAAACCGCAATGGACAGACAAGCTCGGGATTATATAGTTTGTTCATACCTATGGAATGGAATTACGAAGGATTCATTGATTCTTATGGATTACCTGTATTCGAAACGCCACAAAAAGAGATTAAAGGTCCATACAACGACTTTATTGACGTAGGGGTTATAGATCATTGGCAGAACGAAGCAGATGGCTTAAAAAGCGATCAGGATGCTTTAAATGAGTTTTATAGACAGTTTCCAAGAACAGAAGATCATGCTTTTAGAGACGAAACACAAAATAGTATATTTAATCTAGTTAAAATTTATGAACAAATAGATTTTAATAATGATTTTAAAAACTCAACTTTAGTCACAAGGGGTAGTTTTAAATGGGATAACGGCGTACAAGATACTAGAGTTATATTTTACCCAGATAATCAAGGTAGATTTTTAGTAAGTTGGATACCTAGTTATAACTTACAAAACAATATTATATTAAAAAATGGATTTAAATATCCTGGCAATGAGCACGTGGGTGCTTTTGGTTGTGATAGTTACGATATATCAGGAACAGTTGATAACAAAGGTTCAAAAGGTTCTTTGCATGGTCTTACTAAGTTTAGTATGGAAGATGCACCACCTAATCACTTTTTTTTAGAATATATAGCTAGACCACAAACCGCTGAAACATTTTTTGAAGATGTGTTAATGGCATTAGTATTTTATGGTATGCCACTATTAGCAGAAAACAATAAACCTAGACTATTATATTATTTAAAACGTAGAGGTTATAGAGGTTATTCAATGAATAGACCTGATAAGATATGGAATAAATTATCTGTAGCAGAAAAAGAAATAGGTGGTATACCTAATTCAAGTGAAGATATAAAACAAGCACACGCTGCAGCTATTGAAACATACATACAAAAATATGTTGGATTAAAAGAAGATTTAGGTTATGGAGATATGTATTTTAGTAATACATTAAATGATTGGTCTAAATTTAATATAAATAACAGAACTAAGTACGATGCTACTATTAGCTCTGGTTTAGCAATAATGGCTTGTAATAAAAATTTATACAAACCTATTGCAGATAAAACAAAATTAACAGTAAAATTTGGACTGTCTAAATTTAACAATAAAGGAACAACATCGAAAATTATAGAATAAATGGCATTTAAAACAAAACCAAAAAGCTCTTTTCCAAGTCACGCTGTGTCAGATTCAGAGAAATCTAGCATGGATTATGGCGCCCAAGTTGGTCGCGCTATAGAAAGTGAATGGTTTAAAAAAGATTCTGGTTCAACAAAATACTACAATTCTAGACAACGATATAATGATTTAAGATTATATGCTAGAGGTGAGCAAAGTATACAAAAATATAAAGACGAATTATCTATTAATGGTGATTTATCTTATTTAAATTTAGACTGGAAACCAGTACCTATTATACCTAAATTTGTAGATATAGTAGTTAATGGTATATCTGATAGAACATATGAATTAAAAGCTTATTCACAAGATCCTGCTTCATCTCAGAAAAGAACTGAGTATGTAAAAAGCATGATGTTAGATATAAATAACAGAGAATATTATCAAGCTGTAGAATCACAACTAGGTTTACCTGCTTTTAATAATGATCCTAATACTTTACCAGATAATGATGAAGAGTTATCATTACACATGCAGTTAGATTATAAACAAAGTATTGAAATAGCAGAAGAAGAAGCTTTAAATAATGTTTTAGATTTAAATGATTATGATTTAATAAAGAAAAGATTAGATTACGATATTTGTGTACTTGGTATAGCTTGTGTTAAAAATACTTTTAATACAGCTGAAGGTATAAAAATAGAGTATGTTGATCCTGCTAATGTTGTTTATTCATATAGTGATTCACCTTACTTTGAAGATCTATATTATGTAGGTGAAGTTAGACAAATAACTGTTGCTGAACTTAAAAAGCAGTATCCTGGTTTAACTGAAGAAGAAATTAAAGAAATTGAAAAGTCTGGAGCAGCTACTGAAAGATATAATAGTTACAGTGGACCTAGACAATCTCAAGATTCACTTATTAATATAATGTATTTTGAGTACAAGACTTATACAAATCAAACGTATAAGATAAAACAAACATCAAGTGGTGCTGATAAAGCGTTAAAAAAAGATAGTAACTTTAATCCACCAAAAGACTCTAGAGCTAGATTTCAAAAAGTAGATAGAGCTATTGAGGTTTTATATTGTGGTGCTAAGTTAATAGGGCATGACAAAATGTTAGACTGGGGTATGGCTGAAAATATGACTAGGCCTGATTCCGATATAACTAAATGCCATATGTCATACAATATAGTTGCACCTAGAATATATAAAGGTAAAGCTGAGTCTTTAGTTAGTCGTATGACTAGCTTTGCAGATATGATACAGTTGACACATTTAAAACTACAACAAGTATTATCAAGAATGGTTCCAGATGGTGTTTATTTAGATGCTGATGGTTTAGCTGAAGTTGATTTAGGTAATGGTACAAATTACAACCCACAGGAAGCACTTAATATGTATTTTCAAACTGGTAGTATAATTGGTAGATCAATGACTCAAGACGGTGATTTTAACCAAGGTAAAGTCCCAATACAGGAATTACAGTCTAGTGGTGGTAATGCTAAGTTAGCTAGTTTAATAAACTCTTATAATCATTATATGCAAATGATGAGAGATGTTACTGGTTTAAACGAAGCAAGAGATGCTAGTATACCAGATAGAAATGCATTAGTAGGTGTTCAAAAATTAGCAGCAGCAAATAGCAACACTGCTACAAGACATATATTACAAGGTGGTTTATATTTAACATTAAAACTTGCTGAGTGTATTTCTCTTAGAGTTTCTGACGTATTAGAGTATTCTAACACTAAAAATCAATTTGTAAATTCATTAGGTAGATTTAATGTAGCTACTTTAGACGAAATAAAAGAATTACATCTTCATGATTTTGGTATATTTTTAGATTTAATGCCTGATGAGGAAGAAAAACAAATGCTTGAAAACAATATACAAATAGCTTTACAAAAAGAACAAATACATTTAGAGGATGCTATTGATATTAGAGAAATAAAAAATCTTAAACTAGCTAATCAAATGCTAAAATTAAGAAGAAAGAAAAAACAAGAGACTGATAGGGCTAATCAAATGCAAAATATTCAAGCTCAAACACAATCAAACGCTCAAGCTGCTGAGGCTGCCGCGGCTGCTGATATGCAAAAACAGCAAGGTGTTGCGTCTAGTAAAGTTAAAATTGCTGAAGCACAAACTCAATTTGACATTGCAAAAATGGAAAAAGAAGCTGCAATTAAAAGAGAATTAATGAAATTTGAATTTGATCTCAATATGAGATTAAAAGAACAAGAGTTGCAAGTGATTAAAAATAGAGAGAATAACAAAGAAGATCGTAAGGACGAAAGAACAAAAATACAAGCTTCACAGCAAAGTGAACTTATAGAGCAAAGAAAAAACAATACAGGACCTAAGAAGTTTGAGTCAAAAGGCTTTGACAATTTAGGTGGTTTTGGATTAGAGCAATTTGATCCAAGATAATTTTTAACTATTTAATTATATTATATTATGGAAAATGAAAAACAAGAAGAGGTTGTTGAGCAAAAGGTAACTGAAACTAAAGCTGAAGAAGCTAAAGTTGAAGAGCCAAAAGCTGAGGAGCCCAAAAAAGAATCAAACATACAAGACGATGGTTCTTACAAGTTAAACTTAAGTCAAACCAATAAAAACGAAAAAGATGCCTTACGGAAAGAAATCAAAAATGACGAAAAAAGTAATGAAGAAAAAATCGTCAAAGAAGAAAAAAATGAAGAAGTAAAAACTTCTATCATTGAAGAAGTAACTGATGAAGAGGTTGTTGAAACAACTGAAGAAACAACAGATACTGAAGAGAAAATAGAAGATTTAAAACCTTCTAAAGAAAAAACTCCAGAGATGGAACTACCAGAAAACGTACAAAAACTCGTTGAGTTTATGAATGAGACTGGTGGAACGTTAGAGGACTACGTCAAACTCAACACGGATTATTCTAAAGTTGATGATAATGTTTTATTAAACAATTATTATAAACAAACAAAGGGGCATTTGACTCAAGATGAAATTAATTTTCTTATTGAAGATAAATTTAGTTTTGACGAAGAGGTAGATGAACCAAGAGACGTAAAACGTAAAAAGCTTGCTTATAAAGAAGCGGTTGCTGAAGCTAAAAACAGTTTGCAAAAGATGAAGGATCAATATTATCAAGATCTTAAGTTAGGATCAAGATTAACTCCTGAACAGCAAAAAGCACAAAACTTTTTTAACCGTTACAATAAAGAGCAAGAACAAGCTAATGAACTAGCTGAAAAAACTAGGCTGCATTTTAACAAAGAAACAGATAAAGTTTTTAATGAGAACTTCAAAGGTTTTGATTTTCAAGTTGGAGACAAGAAATATCGTTACAACGTTAAAGACAGTGGTAGTGTAAAGGAAAACCAAAGTAGTTTTATGAATTTTTTAAATCCATTTATGGACGAAAACAAAATGATTAAAAACGCTAGTGGTTACCATAAATCATTATTTGCTGCATCTAACGCCGACGCAATAGCTAATCATTTTTACGAACAAGGAAAGTCAGACGCAGTTAAACAGATGACTAGTGAAGCCAAAAATATTAATATGGATCCTAGAAAAACATCTAAAGTTGTTGATGCTGACGGAACTAAAGTAAGAGTTATTAGCGGTGACGATAGTTCAAAGCTTAAAATTAAACTTAAAAATTATTAACAAACATTAAAAATTAAAAATTATGGCAAGTGTAAACTTTACTGGCCCTGCTGTCGGTGGTTTGGTATCCCCAAACTACGCTAAAAACATTACTACTGGATCTTATTTAGATTTAGCTAGTACTGCTGGACAAGGATGGGCTCAACAATACCTGCCTGATTTATACGAAGCTGAAGTTGAAAGATATGGAGACAGATCTATCAGCGGATTCTTAGGTATGATCGGTGCAGAAGAAGCTATGACTGCTGACCAAGTTGTTTGGTCTGAGCAAGGTAGACTTCATTTAGCTTATAAAGCTACAATACACACTACAAGTGGTGTGATTACTGCTGACTCAATTAAAGATATTGATAATCAATCAGGTTCTTCAATTGCTCACTCAGTAAGAAAAGGACAAACGGTTGTTTGTCAAATCGTAACAGGTTCTGATAAAGTTGTTGCAAAAGCGCAATGTATCGCAGGTATTGAAGCTGCGACAAACACGCTAACGTTACAACCTTTTGGTGCTGCTACATTTAAAGATTTAGCTGGTATAGCTGCTGAAAACACAGCTACTATTAAATTCTTTGTATACGGTTCTGACTTTGGAAAAGGATCTGGAGCTATGGAAGAATCAGTTGAGGCTGAGTTCAAATCTTTTAGCAACAAACCTATCATTATTAAAGATAAGTATGTTGTTTCAGGATCTGATGCTTCTCAAATTGGTTGGATCGAAGTTTCTGGTGAATCAGGACAAGGTGGATACTTATGGTATCTAAAATCTGCTGGTGATACAAGAAAAAGATTTGAAGATTACTTAGAAATGTCAGTTGTTGAAGGTGTTAGCAAAAATGCTAGCTCTGTAGTAACTGGTACTGGTACTGAAGGTCTTTTTGAAGCTATCGAAAGTAGAGGTATGGTTTCAGATAGTGGCATGTTTGATGGCGCTGCTGATGATCTAGCTGACTTTGACGTATTACTTGGTGAATTAGACAAGCAAGGTGCTATTGAAGAAAATATGCTTTTCTTAGATAGATCTGCTAATTTAGCATTTGATAATATGTTAGCTGGTGTTAACTCACATACTGCTGGTCAAACTCACTATGGTGTATTTAACAACTCTGAAGATATGGCTTTAAATTTAGGTTTCTCTGGTTTTAGAAGAGGTTCTTATGACTTCTACAAATCTGACTGGAAATACTTAAACAACAAATCTACAAGAGGGTTAATTAACGATGGTGCCACTGCTGGAAAAGTCGAAGGTGTTTTAATTCCTGCTGGAACTACAAACGTTTACGATCAAGGTATGGGCAAGAATATTAATAGACCATTCTTACACGTTAGATATAGAGCTTCACAAGCTGATGACAGAAAGATGAAATCATGGATCACTGGATCTGTGGGAGCAGCTACTTCTGCATTAGATGCTATGGAAGTACATTATCTATCTGAAAGATGTCTTGTTGTTCAAGCTGCGAATAATTTCGTATTATTCAGATAATAACTATATAAAGTTGAGAGGGTGGTACACGTATCACCCCTCCTCTTTATTTTTAACTTTTTAATTATATTATATCATGAAACAAAAAATAAAAGAACCTGCTGTAAAACAGTGGGAAATAAAAGACAGGTTGTATGAATTAACAACCGAAAAAATACCAGTAACACACATAGTAAAATCAAAAAACTTATATTACTTTGATGAGCAAGCTGGCCACGAAAGAGAAATGAAATATTGTAAAAATCAAAAAACAGTATTCGTTGACGAAATGAAAGGACCTCAAAGATTAGGTCACATTATATTTAGAGATGGTATGCTTTATGTACCTAAAAATGAAGTAACACTACAAAAATTACTTTCGTTATATCACCCTGACGCTAATAGAAAATTTTCAGAGGTTGATAATGAGATACAAGCAGAATCAGACCTAGATATATTAGAATTAGAGATTGAAGCTTTAAATGCTGCAAAGCAAATGGAGGTTGATCAAATGGAAGCAATATTAAGAACAGAATTAGGTTCTAAGGTATCTAGCATGAAATCTAAAGAGCTTAAACGTGATTTACTTATATTTGCTAAAAACAACCCAAAATTGTTCTTAGAACTCGCAAATGATGACAATATAAATATTAGAAATATGGGTATAAAAGCTGTTGAAGCTAGTATACTTACGTTATCAAACGATCAAAGAACTTTTACTTGGACAAAAACAGGTAAAAAAATAGTAACTGTTCCTTTTGATGAGAACGCTTACTCAGCTTTAGCTGCTTTCTTTAAAACTGATGAAGGTATAGAAGTATACAAATCAATAGAAAAGAAACTAAAGTAAAAATAAATAGTCCGGGCCTTCGGGCCCGATGACTATTAAATAAAAAAAATATGGCTATAAATGTAAACACAGTATACAAAACGGTTTTGTCTATCTTGAACAAAGAGCAAAGAGGATTTTTAACTCCTGATGAGTTTAATAAAATAGCTAAACAAGTACAATATCAATTATTAGATTTAGCTTTTTATGAATATAATAAAATGTTAAATTTAGATACATTTGGTAGAACCAACGCGGGTTATGCTGATTTACCAAAGAAAACAAAAGAAAGAATAGAAGCTTTTTATAAAACAGAAATAAAAACATTAACATCTGGTAACCTAGTTTTACCAAATGATATATATAAGCTTATAGATTTAAACATTGCAAACAAAACAATATCATTAGAAGAAATAGATAAAAGCGAATTATCTTACATGCTTTCGTCTCCATTAACAAAACCTACCTCAGATTTTCCTATATATTACAAAACAACAACATCTAACGGTGGAACAACAATAGTTGTAGAACCTAACACATCTGACGATATATCAATAGATTATATAAAGACACCTACAGATCCTAGGTTTGGATATAGTAGAAACGCAACATATGGTACAAACGTACATGACAGTAACCCATATATTGCTGATGGTTTAGTATTGGGTAATGCTAATATAGGTATAGTGTCAACTAATACAACTGATGGGGTTAACGCTGCTGGCGCAGGTTATAGTGGGTTAATTGGCTTAACTTCAGGTTTTACTACAAATGGTAATGGTGTTGGTGGTAATATAACAATAATAATAGATGGTAACACAGTAACAAGTGTAAGAATAAATAAAGCTGGATCAGGTTATAAAGTTGGTGATACTATAACTATAAGCAAAGACGTTGGTACTCCAGCTATAGGAGGTTCAACAGACGTTGTTTTAACATTAAGAAATGAAGATGTTTATAGTA
>Ga0315330_10001220_pt1 | contig 17164 bp, 29 predicted proteins | sample M140m34915metaG_FD_203453 | JGI IMG/M metagenome (GOLD analysis project Ga0315330, IMG submission 203453) | Ammonia-oxidizing marine archaeal communities from Monterey Bay, California, United States - M1 40m 34915 | ecosystem: Environmental > Aquatic > Marine > Intertidal zone | place: USA...
AGGTTCTGCATAACATATGGAAGATAAGTTCACAGAAATATACCTAACTAATGGTTGGCAGTCAAAAGAATCTAGATCAGGGCATGGCTCTGAGTTAGGATCAACACAAGGTATCCGAGAACATCTACCTAAAATAATGAACGAGTATAAATTTGATACAATATTAGATATAGGTTGTGGAGATTGGAACTGGTTTAAAGAAATAGATATGTCTATGGACTATACAGGAGTGGACATTGTTAAGCCTATAATAGAACAAAACAATTTAAAGTATGGAAACGATAAGATAAAGTTCTTACACATGGATGCAGTAAACGAACCTTATGGTTATTATGATTTAGTTATTGCCAGAGATATATTGTTTCACCTTTCATTCTCAGATATATTTAAATTTATTGCTAACCTACAAGAGTCAGGCACAAACTATTTTCTAACAACACATAGTGGAGATTGTGAAAATAAAGATATTGTTACAGGAGGCTGGAGAGAGATAAATTTATTTGCTGACCCTTTAAGGTTTCATAAACCTGTTTATGGTTTTTCGGATAACCACAACTCTAGAGAGATGTTTTTATTCCATATAAATACCTAGATGGCTAAAAGAAAAGCAAAAGAGAAGAAAAAACATAGAGTATATTGTACTTACTTCCCAGATGGTAGGTATTATATAGGTTACTCATGCAAGACAGATAAACAATTTGAGAAGTATTTTGGGAGTTCAACTATTGTAAAAGAATCAATAGATGAATTAAGAAAAGAGATTATAGCAGAATATGAAACAAGAGCACCTGCTAAGATGCAGGAGTTTCTATTACAATGGCAACAACGACACGACGATAGGTGTGTCAACGATATGCTACATGTTAGAATAAGATCTAGTTTCCTTAAAACTTTCGAACCTATCGAATGGAGGCCAAATGGTTAAACAAAGTAATTTATCATTTATTATAATGACTCTATTCTCTGCATTAGCAGTATCAGCAGTAGCTGCATACTTTTCTATTGTAGGACTAATGGCAATATTTTCTGCCCTACCTATGTCCATACTTGCAATGGGAATAGTATTAGAAATAGCAAAACTTGTAACAGCATCATGGGTATATCAGTATTGGGAACGAATACAGTTCATGATGAAGACATACATGATATTAGCAGTAGTCGTTCTATCCTTAATTACATCTATAGGTATATTTGGATTCCTAAGTAAAGCACACATGGACCAGGCAGCAACAGCAGGAGATGCTGGTGCACAAGTAACAAGACTAGAGAATCTAGTAAGTAGAGAACAAAATAAGATAACAGCATTAGAAGATAGGATTACTAGAATTGACGATGGTGGTGTATTAGATATAACAGAGTCTATTCGTCAGCAGGAAGAGATTAGAGATACAGCATGGAATAGAATACAAGGCGACATAGACTACGCCGAGGAACAAATTGATAAGATTAGAGCCTCATTAGACACAGATTTGGCGATACAGCAGTCAAAGATAGACGGTTTAGACGCTATAGTAGCATCTTATACGACCCAAGGTACTACTGGAAACGCCTTTAGTCGTACAGATAATGTAGCAAAAGGACTAGAAGTAAGGGACGGACAAAAGTCTGAACGAGATGCTATAGATATTAAAATGAAAGAGTTACGAGATTATGCTGAACAACAAATAGCAGGCTATCGTAATCAAATATCACAATACCGAGCAGATACACAGGCAACAATAGATGGTGCCAATGATGAAATAAACAGTTTAAGAGATACAGAATCATCTGCACAAACAGGAAGAGATGTAGCAATAGATGATTTACAATCACAGATAGATGATGTGTATCTAACTATAGAAGATTATAATGAAGAACTATTTGAGAAACGAGGTATTGTCAGAGAGTTAGACAATGAAGTAGGACCAATTAAATATATAGCACAATTACTTTATGGCGAGAATGGTACAGCAGCGGTTGATTCTGCCGTACAAATTGTTATAATGCTACTTATATTTGTATTTGATCCTTTAGCTATTATACTTGTTATAGCAGCTAATTTAAGTTTCAAAGAGAGAAGAGGTGATAGGATTGTAGCTGTTGCATCTGTACCAGATATGGTAATGGATGTTGTGGAAGAAGAAGTTATAAAACCTGCAGAGAAACCAGATGAAGGTTCATGGGCTAGCAAATCGACAGCTCCTGTTCCAGACTTTAGTTTAGAAGATAAGGTAAGTATAACTGAAGATCTACATATAGATATAGAACTACCACCTGATGGCACAATGACACCTGAAATGCTGGCAACTGAAGATGAACCAGCAGTATTAGAGGAGTCCTGGGTTGCCGACAAATATGGAAGCGAGTCTGCTATGGACCCTAAGAAGGAAGTAGACTTACAATGGTTAATAGACAAAAAGAGGAATAACAATGCCTAATTTAGAAGAGAAAGATTTTCATCCAGATAGAAACAACGATGAATGGAGAGAAGCCACAACTGAACTATTGAAGACAGGTTATGGTAGGTTTACATTTCAAAAAGTAGACGGTTCTATCCGTATTATGAGATGTACACTTAAACCAGACCTTTTACCAGAAACTAACAAAGAGCTTAAAGCTACTGCTAGGCCTGGTATTGCCACATTGTTTGATGTGGAAGTAGGAGAGTGGAGATCATTAAGATATGAATCTGTTATGAACTTCATATACCTAGGTGATACTCCAGAAGATACAGTTCACGAGTCCACTTGGACACAAGTTTCTTAATCAATAGGACCAAAACGCTATAAAACACCTTGACCTTAGGTTACTAAGGTCTTATAATTACTAGTATGATTAATAAAGGAGTCCTTTTATGGCAAAGATTAAAAAACGAAGTCAATACCTATTGGCTGAACCGAACTGGGCTACACTTAGCCTAATTAAAGACGAGGAAGAAAGAGCAGAAGCTTTTAAGAAAACTCAATACTGGATACACCAGGAAATAGCACACAAAGAAACATACAAAGCGTTTCGAGAGTGGATTAAGAAACATTCAGGGTGGGATAAGAAAACACAAACATCTGTATTAGGTTGTCCTGACTGGCGATACATGACAATAGGTCAGTATGCTTTCTTTATGAACAAGACTGGTTGGATGCCTGAACAAACTAGAGGTTGGATTGAGACTAAACTTGAACAACTCGTTGAAAAAGGCAACGAAGCTATAGCTGAAAAGAAAGCAGCTAAGAAAGTCGTTGTACTGAAACCTAAAGTTATTAGACAAGAACTACCTATGTTCCTAGATGCTGTTGAACTATCAATACAAAATATGGCAGATGGTAAGAAGGGTTCAAGTGTAGAAGGTTTACTTAAATCTATAAAGATAAACAAGAATGAGGCATCAGAAGCTTATGAGGAGTTAAATAAGATTCTCGATGAGTTTAAGGAAGTACAACGAGTTCGTAAGATCAGAGGTAGAAGTGATTGGGACGAACAATTAGTCGAAGGTTATAGTCATATATCTAGGCCTGATACTAAAAAGCTCGTTGACTATTTAGAAGATGCCAACATGCAACTAATATCTATGAAAGAGACTAAGGTTGTTAGGCGTAGGAAACCACAAGATCCTCGTAAGATAGTAGCACGATTAAGACACTTACAAGCAGATAAGGACTTAAACATAGCATCTATAAACCCTGTAGACATTCTAGGTAGTAGTGAGGTGTGGGTATACGATGTTAAACGCAAGAGATTAGGGCTATATAAGTCTAAGGGTGATGGTGGACTAGGTGTTCATGGTACTTCTATTACAGGTTATGATGATAAACTTTCATATGAAAAGACTTTGCGTAAGCCTGGTGAGCAGTTACCTAATATAGTTAAGAAGTCTAAGAATGCTTTACACGAAGCAGTAGGTAAGATAAGAGGCAAACAAATGAAAGTTAAGACTCGTATCAATCCTAACATGATACTTTTAAAGGTGCAGTAATATGATAGTCATAGATTATAATCAGGTGGCGATTGGAGCCTTCATGGCTGAGATAAGAAACCGTTCTGATGTAGAAGTTAACGCGCCTTTACTTAGGCACATGATAGTAAATACTATTAGATCATATAACAAGCGACACAGAGAAGAGTTTGGTGAGCTAGTTATAGCATGTGATAATAGACATTACTGGCGAAGGAAGGAGTTTCCATACTACAAAGCTAGCAGGAAAGCTACAAGAGAAAACAGTGGTATGGATTGGAATAATATATTCGATACACTTAATATGGTTAGAGATGAACTAACAGAAGTCTTTCCCTATCCTGTTATTGATGTGGATGGTGCTGAGGCTGATGATGTTATAGGAACATTAGCAGAGTATAGTCAGACATCAGGTGAACCTGGTCCTCTATTTGAAGATGAGATAACACCTGAACCTTTCCTTATTGTATCTGGAGATCACGACTTTAAACAATTACAAAAGTGGTCTAATGTAAAACAATGGGCACCAGCACAGAAGAAGTGGGTTAAGATTACAGAGCCAGCAGAACAAGTATTGAGAGAACATATTATTACTGGCGACAAAGGAGACGGCATACCTAATATGCTATCACCTGACGATACCTTTGTTAGTGGTATCAGACAGCGTCCTATCCGTAAGAAGTTACTAGCAGAATGGAAACTTATGTCTCCAGAGGATTTTGTTACAGGTGAAACAGCACATGGATACAATCGTAATTCATTGCTAGTAGATCTAACCAAAACACCTCAAGACATAAAAGATAGTATTATACATAGTTATACATCACAAACAAATAAGGAAAAACAATCCTTATTAAACTATTTTGTGGAAAACAAAATGATGAGTATGATTGATGTAATAGACGAGTTTTAAAACAAGGAAATATAAATGAAGAAAATTTTATTATTGGTTGCTCTTATTGTAGCACCATTTTACGCAACAGCGCTTGATTATTCAGGCAATATAACAATAGGTTCTGATTACCTATGGAGAGGTACTAGTCAGAATGCAGATGCTGGAGCTATATCAGCAGGGGTAGAGTTAGAACATAACGGTTGGTATACAGGAGCATGGATATCAGAAGTAGATTACAGCGATAACTCAGAATATGAGTATGACTTTTATACAGGCTATTCTTATAGCATTAATGATGAGTTAAGTATTGATGTTGGATTAATTCAATACAACTTTAATGATGAACCACAAAACAAACTAGAAGAATGGTATGTAGGTGGAACATTTAGAGGTTTCTCAGCATATTATTGGGCAGACTTAGACGATAGTGATAACCATTTTGCAGAATATAGTTATGCTTTACCTGTTGAATTGGTATCCGTTACATTCTTTTGGCAAGATCCTGTAGACTTTTATGGTATAAATATAGGTAAGGACTTTGCTAATTATACAGTAGCATTAACATATGGCGAGGGAAGAGATGATGATATTGGTTCAGAAGCTGTTGTTAGTCTCGCCTACAATTTTTAAATATGGAGTAAAACATGGAAGCACCAACAAAGTTTAGACAAGTTAACGAGGCTTTTGATTGGGTATTTGAAGCACCAAAGAAAGAACAAGTCGAAAGACTTAAAACAGTAGCATCTAAAAATCAGACTATTGTTCCTTTTACAAGATGGGGAGTTGGAGCTGAGAAGATAGATTGGAATTTACCTGAGGGTATGCCTGAATCTACTAAAATTAAAACAGATATACCTGATGATATGGGTGAGTCTACTCTTACACTAGAGTTTAGACGAATTAAATCCTTTACAGATCCTACATCTAATATGGCAAACTTGCCTGATTGGAAGCGTGAGATGAATTGGATGTCTATTATCGAAGGAGTACATCACAAAGAAGCAGAGTTTTTAACAGCAGTTAAGGACCAACAACTTCTAAAACTATATCCAAAACTTGAAGCTATCCTAGAAGACTTAGGAATTACAGATTATGTGAAACCTAAGAAGACTAGGAAAAAGGCTGTCAAGAAGAGTGCCAAATAAATATTGGAAATACGAAAATTTAAAGAGCGTACATTTAGAACTCTCGACTCTTTGTAATTCCATATGCCCTTGGTGCCCACGGTACGATAACTTTAGTCCCAACCTTAATCCTAACATAGTCGAGGGAGCCTATAGTCTTGAACGATTCAAGAAACATTTCCCTGTAGAGTTTTTACAACAAATAAGAATGTGGACATTTGCTGGTGACTATGGCGACCCATGTACTGCACCAGATATAATTCTTATAATAGATTACATTAACGATTATACTAATCATTCTCCTACGATACAAATTAATACCAATGGTGGTATGAAGAACGAAAAGTTTTGGTATAACTTAGGCATGTCATTGAACGATAATAGTTATGTTATATTTTCTGTTGACGGATTAGAAGATACTAACCACATATACAGACGAAATGTTAAATGGCATAAGGTTATTAATGCTATGAAAACATTTAGTGGCACAGGAGCTAAAGGTATTTGGGAGTATCTTAAGTTCAGACACAATGAACATCAAGTAGACAATGCCAAAGAGATGGCTGACAGTTTTGGTTTTGAGATTAGATTTAAGAATCCTAATGGATTTGAGGGAGAACCAATGCCTGCTAGGGATAAGGACTACAACATAGAGTACGAGATATATCCTGCAAAAGGTGTACAAATTGCGCCTATAGCAACCAGTTCAAGGGAATTTGCGAACAGAATAGACACATTAAACTATGACGAGTATAAGGACAAAGTAGAAAGCTTTTATAAGGATAGAAGTACATGTATAACCTGTAGTGCTAATCATAGCTTTGGTGGTGGTTATGAGATTAGAATAAACCACGATGGCACAGTTTGGCCTTGTAGTTTCTTTGGACATTTAAGTAAGAAACATTTGAAAGGTAGAACGGTTTCCAAAGTACAGCAGTGGCAAGCTCAGGATATATTTAAAAACATAAATAATAACTTAGAAGAGTTTACACTAAAAGAAATATTAGATTCAGATCCTTTCCATGGTGTTTACAGTAAATGGGAAGGTAATAAAATTATGTTATGCTCTGATGTATGTGGCGAGAATAAAATGATGGAGAAGATATATGCGTAAGGCATTGATAACAGGTGGTACTAGTAAATTTGGAGCAGCACTTGTTAAGCAGTTAGAGAAAACTTACGAGGTAGAAATTATACCCAGAGAGGTTATATCAGGAGGCGAGCACAATATAAGCCTAATGGATTTAGATGCTTATTATAGTCCTAAACACGATTTATATGATTTAGTATTTTTTAATCATCACGCATTTCCAGAGAAATTTGATGTACAAACTTATCAACGAAATTGTCTCATCAACTTAAGAATACTAGAGTCTATTAACTTACACAAAGACAGTAAAGTCTTTTGGATGATTAGTTCTGGGATTCTTGTACGCCGGCCAACGGCTGAGATAAAAGATTTTATACAATGGGCACCATACTTTGCTATGAAAGGCATGAATGTACATATTATGAAATGGCTACATCACATGAAAACATATGATGGCCCACCAATAGAGCATCCAGAGCCTCCTAAACCTATTGCTAATTATTATGCCATTGATCCTGGACATATGGAAGACGGACATTGGGACACACCAGCTCAAAGAGTAAGTATTTTAATTGAACGAGACGATCTTATTGGTGGGAGAGTTTACACATTGAGAGGCCAGTTATCGGAAATCTAATAGAACTATGTTATCCATTGCCTGTGGAAGAACTATTACAAGAGGCAGCTAGGATAAAAGACAAATCCAAACCTTATACAGACTCCAGGTATCCTGATTACGCTCTGGAGACATGGAAAATACTTAAACATGACAGCCCATTGTTAGATAAAATAATGGAAGACTTTGGTGTTAAAGGTTCACCTAGATATTATTGGCAAGACGCTAACTCAACATTGCCTATGCACACAGACAATGGCACAACATGTTCTATTAACTTTGTATTAACTCCTAACCCTGCACCTGTTACTATTGAGGAAGAGGATTATGTTTATACACAATGCTTACTCAATACAACTAAATTGCATGGTGTTAAGACTAATGATGAGGATAGAATATTATTAAAGATTAGTATATTTGATGAAAGCTTTGAGGACTTAGCGAAACGCTTACCTTATATTAAGGATTCAGTATCTGGTTTATAAGGATCGTAGAACCTGCCCCATTGATATCCTTCAGGTAATGGTTCACTAACAGGAATTGTAGTTGATTTACCTTCAGGTGAGACACACCATCGTCTTTTCTCTTTAAAGTTAGAAGCATAAGACATTTTTATACGAGTATCTTTGCTATGTTGTTTACCATACATAGGATTATTCTCACCGCCTCTAGTATTAGTCATAGTCTTAGATACTTTTTCTCTAAACTCTGCACTCCTACCATTCTTTACTGCTGGATGATTCTTACCTAACTTTGCTTGTCTTATTCTTTCTAAGCCTTCAGGTGTGTGATGCTTAGTTCTTTCTCTAGCTGAATCGTTAGCAATCCGTAATCCTAGATGCAGTGCATGCTCTCTTATTTGTTCAATAGTAGAGAACCTTCTTATCAACTCACGAGGTTTAGGAACATCTTGTACATGATTGTTATCGACGATATATAATTCGTCTTTGTGATTAAATAGAAAGAATAACGAAGCTTTGGACATTAGGATATTATTCTACTTAATAGGTTTGTAAAACTTTTACCTTTCTCGAATATGTTTCTGTAGTATGGTGTACCGTCTTTCAAGTATTCTCCTCTCTTGACTCTTATGTCTAGGAATACTTCTTCTTTACCATCTATTATTGTGCATATACTCATCTTGGGTAAGTCGCCACTTTTCTCTAACTTTGAACTGAATGTGATATTCTTCATTTTGTTGGCTAGTTTATTTGTATCATATTGTATTGCTCTTCCTTTATCATCTAGTTGAACTAGATATACAGGGTTTTCATTTCTAGTCATATGAAAGTTTACAGCCTTAAAGAAGTTTCCTATCTTGTCAGTACTTAATGACTTTGCCACAAGTGGAGCCATTTGACTATAGGAGAAGTTAAGAGCATCTCTCATATCATGTTCATGGTTCTCACTCCCGATGTGAGATAGATATTTCTTTTCAGTAAATGGTAAGTCAATGTCAAAGAACTCGTCCCACAACTTTTTCTGTACCTCATAACTTACACCACCATATTGTCCAAACTGTTTTACCGCTCCAACCTTTAGTGATATATTTAAATCTAATGGAACTTGTTTACCCTCGTGATCGTTGGCAATAACTCTAACATCTACCTTTGTACCTGTTTGGTCTGACTCTCCATCTGCTAGTATCTGTATTCTGTTATGTAAGTTATTATTATAGAACATATCAGCATATTCAGATACCTTTGTGCTATTAGCATAAATTACAGCAGCTGCTGTATATTTACTCCATGCCTGCCACAATGTATCATCTTTAACAGCGTCATAATTATTTTTAGACAAGCCCCAATGTAACCACACAAAGTCTTTTCTAACATTAGGATTCTTGTTGGCGCTCATCTCTGCCTTTGAACCCATATGTTTATCTCTTGGTAGACTTCTAATTAAACTATGTACATCAGACTCTGTGACTCTTTTGGATTTAGATTTAAACCTACAAAAGATAGCACCGGCAAATATTATCTCTGCTACATTACCTTTATTAAAGGTTTTCCTACCATCATCTTTGTAATCGTCTGTCTTTGCTAAATTTGTAATTCCATACACATTCCCATCTTTATCGAGAAATTTATATGAACCTGTTAGTTTATTTGTTAGTGTACCGAGAGGCATTGACTTAATTGGAGTGGTTCTATCGTTAACTAAAATGTCAGTAAGTACAACTTTGCCACCATTTACTAGCTCGTGTGCCTCACCTTTCTTACATTTGCTAAGGAATACGCCTACTCGCTGTGAGCCTATTTTGGGTATTTTCCATGTTAAGTAGTTCATTTATATCTCCTATTTGTTACATAATGCACTATTAGGGTACCATATGTCAACCTATTGTTTCTATTATTTATAAATAAGAATAGGACTTATATAAAAGGAGATATCATGAGTAAGTTTAATAAATTACTAGATGCTAAATTTGAACCGCCTAAAAGGTGGACATTAGACTCTAGTTTAATCTTTGATAGTGATAAACTGTCCGAGAGCGATAGCGCTATACTAAAACAGATAGGCGCTAAAGTAACTAAAGCAGGCAAAATTACAGCGAAGAAAGGTTTCAAGACAGACCTAGCTTCAGTACCTAGAATTGCCTGGAACATTATTGCACCGTTTGATATTGCTAGATCAGCAGTTATACACGATGCATTATATTCTGCTATTAGAGAATACAGAGAAGCCAACGGCTATCATGTAGGATCAGGTGGCTCTAATGAAACACAAGAATCAAAAGATGTTTCAGCTAAAGCTAAGAAAATATCAGATAAAGTATTTCTTGAGGCAATGTTGGAATCAACACCACCTATTGCTACATGGAAAGCATACGCTTCATACTATTCAGTCGTACTGTTTGGTAGATGGAGTATAATCCCAAGGGAAACCGATTAATCAATATAAGGAGAATATTATGGCGACACATGACGCAATCGTAGAAGCCTTTAACACTTACCTTGCAGAGTCAGAGAACTTTGAAACAAAAGGTGTTAAAGCATCAGCAGCTAGAGCGAGGAAAGCTCTTATGGAAATAACCAAAGCCGCTAAAACCCGTCGTGGAGAAATCCAAGACAAGAAAAATAATCTATAGGAGGCAATTATGCTAGATATTATTAAAGCTCGTTTAGGCGAGAGAACATCATGGGATGGAGTAACCATCATTGGGGTTTCATTATTAGTTATCGTGGCAGCACCCATAGTTAAATTATTGGCTTGGCCAGCATTGGCTTATGGCATCTGGACATTGGTTAAATCAGAAGACTAATCCAGCCGGTTCTGGTCCTATATCAATAGGACCAAAACCACATTTTCCCCTTGACATATACTTCCTAAGAGTGCATAATAGTACATACAAACTAAAGAAGTGAGGTAATATGTCAGAATATGATTATAGAGTAGACCAGCAGAGACTTAAACTAGCTGCTGAGGAATGGGCTAAAGGTGTTAAAGCACTACATGCACATTCACTAAGTTCAATGTGGTACGACAATAGACCACAAGATACTGAAGGTGGCAGAATTGTTACTGATTGTGAATACAATGACGGAACAATTCGTAGAACTTTAGATAACGGTGAAGTAGTCATCTTGGGTATTGAATTGAGAGGTGAGGACTTAGTAGATGCATATCAAAAACATGGACGCTAAAGAAATAAGAGAAATAGCAGAAGCTATTCGTAGAATGGATGCTAAACAACTTGCAGTTTTTGTAGAAGCGCTATGTGAAGACAACATGGGCAGTAAATTACAAACAGCCCTATCCTTTGAAAACCTAGACAAACAATTTCGTTCAGGAGTTTAACATGCACCCATGTAATCTTATTGAGATTGCAGGAGGCCATAAGAAACAGAGGGACAGAGTTCTCGATGTTATGGTTTTTTGTATTGATGAGATGATGCCTCGCCATCGCTCACTTGATATTATGGTACATCTAGGCAACTATGAGAAAACCCAGGCGGTACTAGGACAATGTTTACATGTAGGAGGCAACGAGTTTCAAATAGATCTAGACAGTAAGCAAGATCTATACAATCTAATTCTAACTACATGCCACGAAATGGTACATGTAAATCAGTACTCCAGAAAACAATTAAAAGAAGATTTCCCTAGAACATTATGGTTTGGTAAATCTTACACAGACCAACGATGTTTACCATGGGAGTTAGACGCTTGGAAACAACAGAAACCGCTCTGCCACAAATACATAAAAGAGCATACAAACTATACAATTAAGGACATAAAAGTGCTTGACAAAAGGTGCTAAAGAGTGCATAATATGGATATGATAAAGAAAAATAAAGTAATATTAACTGACTGTGATGGCGTATGCCTTGATTGGGAATACGGATTCCATACTTGGATGGAGACACATGGTCATACATTGAAACAGAAAGATCTGTATAGTGTTGCCAAGCAATACGAACTAACAGACGAACAAGCTAAGAGGCAAGTAGAGATATTTAATAGTTCAGCCAGTATGGGCTTTTTACCACCACTTAGAGACGCACAGTATTATATAAAACTGTTAGCAGAAAAATTAGGCTACAGGTTTGTAGCAGTAACCAGCTTATCCAACGATGTAAGCGCACAGAAACTTAGGACATGTAATCTTAAGAAACTATTTGGTAACGATACATTTATAGAATACCATTACTTAGGTTGTGGTGACGACAAAGACGAGATACTCTTAGAGCTTGCTAATAAATATGAAGGTAGCATCTGGGTAGAGGATAAATATATTAATGCCGAGGTAGGTGCTAGAGCAGGTTTTGATGCGCTACTCATGGAGCATGGGCACAATATGAGTTATGAAGGTAACTGTAAGATTGTAAAAAATTGGGAAGAAATATACAACTATGTCGAAGGTAGATCCTAAAGTAAGTAAACAGGAGTTAGAAAACTCCAAAAGAATATTTAAGTCAGCGACACCTAAATATACTCTTGACTGGTATATCAAGTGGGTAGCATCAGCATTTGTGCTAAGTGCTATGTCAATTAGAGGTGTTGAAGGTCTTCAGTTTACAGATTTAGTTCTGTCTATCATAGGTGTATTTTTGTGGTTACTAGTCAGCATACTATGGAAGGATAGAGCATTAGTTCTACTCAACGGTGTAGGATTATTATTTCTAATTAGATCAGTTGCAGAGAGATTATTTTAATGGGTATGATGAATATGGGTGGCTCCCTACGCTACGATATGCACGGTAGGAAAAGAAAGAACTACAAAAAGAATAATCCTACGAAAAGAATTAACACAACCAAGGCAGGAATACCTGCAGTCACTAGGCCTGTAACTAATGAAACATTAGAACAGCACAAAGAACATATAAGAAAATATCCTTCTATGCCTATGGGTAAGAGTAAGGCTGACGGCAAAGGCACAAAGAATATGTCATGGGATAAGGAAAGACAAGAAATCAGTAAAGGCTATACAGTTGCACCAGCCTACAACAAAGGTGCATACCAAGTTATCGGTAAGAATAACATCAAGGACATTGGTAAATGATAAAACATCTTAAAGATGTCAAAGCAGGGTACTTTAAGCATTTCCTGTATGCTACATATTTTAATTTAATAGCGCTAATGATATTCATTACAGGTACAATACATGCGTTCTTCCCTTGGTGGTTTGCAGACACACCATATAAACTAGCAAAACTAATTGTCAAAGAGGCAGAAACAGTATTCAATATAGGAGTTAGCGATGACTGAGATAGAGTGGATTATTATAATGGTATGTGGCTTTGGATTAGGATACACATCATACCGTATCGGATTCAAAGAAGGAACAAGCAAGATGATAGATTTTTGTAAGTCAAAAAGAAACAAACAAGGGCTAACTTGTATGCACTTCTTTGGAGAAAATATAGAATTTATCGATGCTTTAGAATATAATAAGGCAATGCTAGATGGTATTGCAAAAGCATTAGATGATGAACAAAGCTCCTGAACGATATACTGATACAGAAGTATTAGCAACATATCTGGAGACTAAGAGTCTAACGATATATTGTCAGGGTCCTGTTGGTATCAAACCATTTGTTCCTTTCTTTGAGAACTTAGGTACATCAGCAACGACAGCATTTATAAAACCTAATCACTGGCGTGGAATAACAGAAGAATATTTAGAACAAACTCATGTGCTAATAATACGACATCCAATGGAGGCACATTTACACGCAAGCTGGCTCCATGGCATGAGTCTACACGAGTCAAGTAGGAAGAGAGATAATATGTTTTACAATACACATCTCAGGCCATGCCTACAAGAGGTGGCTCAAGCAGAATTTGATTTTTATATTCCGTTCGAGGAGCTACCACCATATCTTTTACACCAGTACCAAATCCCCCACCCACCGCCTATGGTTCCCTCGGTATTATTTGATATCAGAGAGGAGATTGAGGCTTATAAATACATTTTGGAGAACAAAATAAAAATGTCAATACCTCAATGGAGAGAAATATTATTGAACGGTCAACTTAGGGAGATTTAATGAGCCTTGGTCATGGTATTATATTAGGTGGAATGCAGGAACGAGAGGATAACGGCGATCGTCGTATCCATCTAGAATCACAAAAAGAAGAAGATAAACCAGCAGCTTGGATCGGAATTAAGCGAGCTCCTGGTGCACATCGTATTGCCTCTCATTTACGAGAGATAGGCTATGACATAGAAGTTATAGACTATTGGCAAGCGTGGACAGAAGAGGAACTTAAACAACTGCTACATCAGAGATTAAGAGACGACTCTTTCTTTGTAGGTATATCAGCAGTATTTCCTAATGGCGGTGCAGGAACAAACGACCAAATGCACGCTATGAAAATGTATCAGATCCAAAGAGCTTTGAAGAAAGAGTTTGGACACAGAGTAGATTTTATAGGCGGTGCACAAAACATATCAGCTATCATAGGCTACGATCTAGATTATTACTTTGCCGGCTTTGCCGAACACGCAATGACAGAATATATGAAGATGAAACGGGGTTTAGATCATGAGCTGGTTGTGCGTGATAGGTTCTATTATCATGCTAATAGGAAGGTTATTGAATGCAAACACGATCATCCAGCGTTCCCCCACCCAAAGGCTAGGCAAAGGTATGAGGATAGAGACTTTATAAGATCTGATGAAGTATTATCAATTGAACTATCCAGAGGTTGCAGATTCCAATGTAAGTTCTGTTCATTCTCTGTACTAGGAGTCAAAGGCGATTATACAAGAGACGCTGATGATGTATACGAAGAGCTGTTGGAGAACTATGAGAAATGGGGCGTGAGTGTTTACACTATTACAGACGAAACAATTAACGACTACACAGAGAAGCTAGAGAAATTTGCTAATGTAGTTAAACGATTACCATTTAAACCACACTTCCAAGGATTTTTACGAGGCGATATATTAGCTACCAAACCAGAACAATGGCCACATCTATGGGACATGGGTTTATGGTCTCACTTCTATGGTATCGAGACATATAATAAACAAGCAGGCAAATATGTGGGCAAAGGCATGGACCCAGACAAACTGAAGGCAGGATTAATAAAATGTCGTGAGTGGTTCCAGCATCCTGATAGAGGATTATATAAGGCAACTATTGCTATGATTATTGGTTTGCCAGGAGAAACAAGAGAATCTTTTATTGAAGGATTTAATTGGTCGTTAGAAAACATGCCTAATCAGTCAATACTATTTAGCCCTTTAACAATATCACAGAATGAAAATTTAAATATGATGACTAATCCTAGTATATTTGATAAGACTGCTATTCAGTCAGGCGTATTTAGAGAGGCTACTGAGGAATCAATGGGCGTAAATTATGACGAGATTCCAGAGTCTATGCAGAACATCGTTAAGTTCTATTTAAACGCAGACGGTATTAAGTCATGGGAACATGACACAATGAACTCCTGGGAGGCCTGGAAACTATTTGCAGAACTAGCACCAGCGCTTATTAAACTAGGTAGATCCGTTGGTCCTGGTATATTTTATTACCACCGATATCTCACTGGTGGCATGAACACGATTGAAGACATGACAAAAACATTTCCCGATGGTAGCGGAGCAACAGGATCTCAGATAGAGCCTTATGGGCTACCACATTTACAAAAACATCTGGAAATTATCAAAGAGTACAAACGCAAAAAACTAGCACTAGGAGCAGGATAATGCTAATTCTATATACCAGTGGTTCAACAGGACCAGCCAAGAAGGTATCGCACTCATGGGAATTTATACGAGAATGTGCCCATAAAACAATAAAAGAACAAGGACTAGCATCTCACGATAGAGTGATAGATGTATTTCCTCATAACACAATAGCACATTGGACACTTAGCGCTTTGCCAGCATTTTTGGCAGGAGCCGAGTATCACAGCATGAAGTTTACGGCAAAGTTCTTTATAGAGAAGTTCAAAGAAGTACAGCCAACAATATTAAATCTAATACCACGACATTTAGAAATGCTACAGGAGAACGAGGAGTTTGACAATCTCGATATGTCCTGTGTACGATATATGACATTAGGTGCAGCACCGGTAACACAGAAAATGGTAGATGAATTTAGAAACCGTGGCGTGATGCTAGTGGCCGTGACTTATGGCATGACGGAATGTCCACCGCCTATGATGATTGGCTATAACAGACCACAGTTTTCCTATATAGATCCTAATATTACCTTTACAGACGATATGGAAGCTATTATAGGAACGGTTAAAACAGGCGATTATTTTATAGAAATAGATCAACACCATGGCGATGGAATAGTAGAATTCTCACATAGAGCTACTAATGTCACGGAACAAACTTGGAAGGATGTCTCCTAATAGCGAGAGTCCTTGCATCGGTGTCTGCCTCATAGAGGATAATGGCTTCGACGATATTTGTATTGGCTGTGGACGGACGCCTAAAGAGATAGAAAGATGGTTAACATACACGGACGCCGATAGAATAGAAATTAACGAAATAGCACTTAACCGTTTACATAACGATTAGCTATTTACAGATATAAATAAACATACAAACACTCTAATCGTATTAACTACTATCAGAGTATATTTTTAAGTATTACGGAGTAAGCACGCGGATGACAACAGAACAAACATTAAGAGGCGAGGAATATCACACATTTGAGAGAGGCAATAGAAAAGCCATAGTCTATAAAAACAAAAATGGATTCTATGTAAATCTAATGCTAAAATATGATGACTCCTGGGCTAAAGTACAAACCAGAGAAGTATTTGAGCATTCAGAGATATATGCCGAAAATGTCGCTGAGAACTATGTTGACGGATTATTAAATGTCAAAGATGATTATCGATATGAAACATAAAGGGAACAAGTCTAAACAAAATGTTGAGATACGAGTAACTCTCCACATGAAGAATCAGTATGGTGGCGACGGACAAACGGAGCCTACACGAGAGCAAGTGAGAGAGGCATTAATCGATTTCGCTAATAATGATTTACACTATACCGAAATAAGAACTGCTGTAAATGCAAATGAACCTGATAAGA